>Ga0182738_1000193_pt1 | contig 94587 bp, 90 predicted proteins | sample eDN5th30CBELigMG_FD_128876 | JGI IMG/M metagenome (GOLD analysis project Ga0182738, IMG submission 128876) | Enriched Miracle-Growth compost microbial communities from Emeryville, California, USA - eDNA 5th pass 30_C BE-Lig MG (version 2)... ... | reverse complement strand
ATACAAGGCGCTGTGGTATGGACGTGAATTGATTGGCATAGACAAATGGTATCCGTCCAGCAAACGATGCTCGGATTGCGGACACATCCTGCCCAAAATGCCGCTGAGCATGCGGGAATGGACCTGCCCGGAGTGCGGCACGATGCACGACCGCGACCTCAATGCAGCCCGTAACGTTCTGGCCGCCGGACTGGCGGTGTCAGCCCATGGAGAAACTGTAAGTCCTGTTTGCATGTAAATGTAAAAGGCCGGGTTCGGTGAAGTGGGAATCCCCTTCCTTTAGGGAGGGGAGCAGTCAAAAATACGAGCATGATAAAGTTGAGGCCTGGAGTTCGAGGCCCAGCCGCCCCTCGGGAGGCTGGACACTCCAGGTTCCGCAGAGCGTGGGAAAAGAATACTCTCCCGGTTTTTCCGGTGTTTTTGTCGCTGAGCATGAGTGCGTTACCGAACAGAGAAAGATGTTCGTTATTTTTATAATAAGTTTTATGTGGATTAAGTTGAAAAAGCCGCGCTTCACGGGAGAATGGCATGAGCTATGAACGCTATGAATATAACGTCCATGGACTGGATAAAATTGTCGACGGCACCAGCCCTATGCCCAGGTTCATGGGTGCCACATGGCCAATAGGAGAGGATGTTTACAATAAAAAAGGCGAGAAACTGGGTGATATCAAGGAAATCATGCTGGACGTGGAAAAGGGAAGGGTGGCCTACGCAGTATTATCTTTTGGCGGATTTTTTGGGGTTGGCGACAAGCTCTTTGCCGTGCCGTGGAACGCACTTACATTGAAGCTGGAAACGCTGGACAAGCGTTTCATACTCGACGTGGAGAAGGAACGGCTGGAGTCGGCGCCGGGCTTTGATAAGGACAACTGGCCCGATATGGCTGACGAAACCTGGATTAATCACCTCCACGCTCACTATGGCGCTGAGCATTATCTTGACGATAGACGAGAGTAGAAGAATTTATTTTGTCAGTCTATTGCCAATCAGTTTGCATCTCTCGCAAGGCGGATGCCTGAAAACTGCCAGCATGTGCTTGCGGGGAAGAAATTACGAAAACTTGCCCGTATCCGCTCTTTTGGAATCGCGCATGAACCGCCGCGCAGCACATACTGGTTCACCATAGACCGGCTGTTATATTCGCCTACCGCCTCATCCCACACAAAGGACATGGGTTCGTTCTCGTTGGGTTTTGCAGGATTGTAACCTGGGTAAGGAGAGTAGCTCGACTGCGTCCATTCCCAGGCATCACCATAGAGTTGAGCAAGGCCTCCGGTATTTGCAGATGGCGTAGCCTCGCCTGCCGAAGAGGGATGAAGACGGTTGTTATCAGCGAAGCAACCTTCTATTTCCTGTTGAGAAGCAGCATTTTCCCATTCAGCTTCCGTGGGGAGCCTGGCGCCTGCCCAGCGCCCAAAGGCATCAGCTTCGTAGAAGGACACATGGATGACCGGCAGATTCAGATCCAGCGGGATGATGCCGCTCAGTGTGAATTCATGCCAACCGGTATCTCCTCCGCGCCAGTAGAGAGGGTGTCGGCATTCAATCGCTTTAATCCAATCCCATCCTTCAGAAAACCATAGGCCGGGATTGTCGTATCCCCCATCTTTGATAAATTCAAGGTATTCACGATTCGTAACGAGTCGGGAGGCCATCTCGTAGGGTTGCAGATACTGCTGGTGCCGAGGCGATTCATTGTCGTAGCTGAACCCGTCTCCCTTGTAGCCTATTTCAACGAGGCCCCCATCAAAACGACGCCATTCCAGGGGTGGAGAGGCAGGGGAACCAGGGAGGGGATGACTATTATAGGAAGGGGTCAAGGGACTTTGAGAAAGCAGATGTTTGACATCGGCGAGCATAAGCTCCTGATGCTGTTGCTCATGATGCATCCCCAACACTGCGAGCATGTGTAGCATTTCATCTTCTTCGGAGCGTTCCAGGACCTGCTTCATACGCTCGTTGACGTTATTGCGGTATTCCCGCGTCAGGGATAACGAAGGGCGGGTAAATAATCCTCGTTTTGGATCAGGGTGGGTTTGCCCTGATTTATTGTACGAGCTGAACATGGCGAGAAATGCCGGGTGAAAAGGCCTGAAGGGCTTTTCATAGTGCTGTAGTACAAACTTCTCAAAAAACCATGAAGCATGCCCCAGATGCCACTTTACCGGGCTTGTCTCGGGCATGGATTGTACGCAACAGTCCTCGTCAATCAGAGGTTCGACCAGACTCAAGGTCCGGTCGCGGATCGAGGAATATTTTGCGAATAAAGAAGAGGCCACGCATTACTCCGGTGATATGCCCGCAGTCCCCCATCTCGAATTATTTTCCGCGAGTCACTGTCCAATTTTTTCATACACTGCCAGATGATTCCAAGCAAACCGCCTGGCAACCCATTTACCCACCGGACTACGCTCCGCATGGCTCCTATCCAGTAATGATAAATTGAAAAGGTCCACTGAATCCAAGCAACGAAAACCGTTACGCAAAAACATTTCATCGAATGATTGAGCTGAGTAGCAACGGGATGCTCTACCAATATCTCTCCAGCTTGCCCCACCACCGCCCGACCAGGTCCCTGTCCGAATTAATGCATAGTTAGAATGCAGCCAGGATTTGTAATTTGGTTTGTAATTTTTTATTCGAAATAGGTTGAGGAGAAGAGCGCCATATGTGAAAAAACTGACTCTGTTTGTGCAAGTTGCAACAACTAGGCCGCCGTCCCGCAATTTTTCCCGGATACGCCGGGTAAAAAGATCGTGATCCTGAATGTACGGGTAGACGCCTAATATCGAAATAGCATCGAACCTGTCATGAAAAGGAACGTCGTTTTCTTCGTTGACGCAAAAATGGTTTGACGGCAGCCCGAGCTCTTCCCCATTCTTCTGTGCGATTTTAAGCATTTCAGGGGAAAGATCGCATCCAAAGGCTTCGTATCCGCGAGAAGCCATGTTCCCGACCAGAAAACCTTGCCCGCATCCAAAATCCAGATATTTCCCAGTGGGGCAATGCTTTTGTATCAATTGGGCTGCGATTTCTGCTCTCTTCCTATAGTATGATCCCTTTCTGGTCTTATTCTTATACTCGGCAGCCCAGGCCTCGGCCATAGAATCCCACTTTTGTCTTAGCTCATTCATATTTTCAGTTTGTAAGTGTTGTTAATTGAAGTAACATGCTTTCAAACGTCCGAACTTGAACAGCCCTACCACAATAGGCCCCTTCGCGCAAATTTGTCAAGAAATTTATCCCAGCCATGGTGTCTGATTCTGCTTATCCAATCTCCTTTCCTACTCCATGCACGCTGAACACTGAAGCAATTTGATACTCTAATATAAAAGATAAAGGAATCGGCTTCTTCAAGATATCGGCAAACCTGATTCTGCCTGCCTTAGCTTCAAGTGGCCAGTCTGTATACTCATTCAATCTGGGGATATATGAGTCAAAGCAATCTTCGGCGGAGTACTCAGATCACTCCGCTATTAGACCTTTGTGACGCGCAGTTCGATAAGCGCTTTGTGCGTGAGCTACCCGGCGATCCGGAAATGCGCAATATTCCCCGTCAGGTTCGCAACGCCTGTTACACGTTAGTGAAACCTACGCCTGTTCGCTCACCGCGGCTCCTCGCCTGGGCGAATGCAGTGGGCGAAATGCTGGGTATTGCCCGGCCGGAGTCTCCGGTTGCACCAGCAGTGGAAGTGCTTGCCGGTAACAGAATTCTGCCAGGCATGCAGCCTTATGCAGCACGTTATGGCGGACACCAGTTCGGACACTGGGCAGGGCAGCTTGGCGACGGGCGCGCTATTACTTTGGGGGAATTGATCAGCCCAAATGGTAAGTGCTACGAGCTGCAGCTCAAGGGTGCAGGGAAAACGCCCTATTCGCGCACTGCGGATGGACGTGCGGTCCTGCGCTCTTCCGTACGCGAGTTTCTGTGCAGTGAGGCGATGCACTCCCTGGGGGTGCCTACTACGCGGGCATTGAGCCTGGTCGCGACAGGGGAACCGGTGATACGGGATATGTTTTACGATGGGCATCCGGAGGCGGAAGCGGGCGCGATCGTCTGTCGCGTCTCGCCTTCGTTCCTGCGCTTTGGCAATTTCGAGATACTTGCCGCGCAGAAGGAGCCAGAACTTCTCAGCCAGCTCGCCGACTTCGTGATAGGCGAACATTTTCCGGAACTGGTCTCGTCCCATCGGGTGCCTGAAGTTTATGCAAAATGGTTCGAGGAGGTTTGTCGCCGCACAGGTATCCTCATCGCACACTGGATGCGTATCGGTTTCGTTCACGGCGTGATGAATACCGACAATATGTCCGTATTGGGGCTGACGATAGACTATGGTCCTTATGGGTGGCTCGAAGGTTTCGATCTGCATTGGACGCCTAATACCACTGACGCACAGGGGCGGCGCTATTGCTATGGTAACCAGCCCAAGATTGCGCAATGGAATCTGACTCGCCTGGCTGGCGCGTTGACGCCACTGATCGAGGACGAGGCTGCGCTGGAGCATGGATTGGCAGTCTTTGGTGAAACATTCAATAACACATGGAGCGGCATGCTGGCTGCCAAGCTCGGGCTGGCCTCACTCGAACACTCCGATGATGATTCGCTTTTGAGCGATCTATTCGGAACGCTGCAACAGGTTGAGACAGATATGACAATGTTCTTTCGTTGCCTGATGAACATTCCTCTGAATCCGATCTCCGGCTCCGGAAACAGGGCAGCAACCTCCCATGCTCCAGAAAGCTTGGAAAGCCTGGAAAGCGTGGACCAAATGAACGACCGGGGACTGGTCGAGCTATTCCGCCCGGCATTTTACGATGAGCACCAGGCATTTTCTCCTGCGCACCTCATACGACTGGCCGGCTGGCTGCGGCGCTATATCGCAAGAGTGCGCCAGGAAGGGGAGCCTGCAGACATGCGTTACCATCGCATGAGCCGTGCAAATCCCAAATATGTGCTACGCAACTATCTCGCACAACAGGCGATAGAAGCATTGGAGCGAGGGGACGATTCCGTGATAACGCGGTTGATGGAAGTGCTGAAGCACCCCTATGACGAACAGCCCGAGCACGAGGATCTTGCGGCCAGACGTCCGGAGTGGGCGCGTAACAAGCCTGGCTGCTCCGCTTTGTCGTGCAGCTCCTGAGCATGTTTATTGGATGACGACGTGTTTCTGATATAGAACCGGGAGTTGCAGTGGAAAGAAGGCCATTTGCTTCCGGCATTTGCACTTCTTTTTTGTAAAGAAGGACGCAGTCCGAATACTGGAGGAAGTGCATTTACAGGTCCAGCGTTACCTGCTTGTCTTGATCATATCGAATACCTTGATCGCCGTACTCACCTGGTGGGCATTCAAATTGTATGGATTGGAACACGCCGGAGTGTGGGGGGCGCTGCCGGGATATTGCGTTTTGTTCCTTATCTCGGGACGATGATTATCCTGTCGGCAAGCGGCATAGCGGGCTTGCTGCAATTTGGTTCCCTTCCGCCTGCGCTCGCGATAGCGGCGACAACAGTTTTCATTTCCGGCTCCGTTGGAATGTTGTTTGGCACCTGGTTACAGGGAAGATTCGCGAGGGTGAACGAGGCGGTGCTGTTCATCGCGCTGTTATTTTTTGGCTGGCTGTGGGGCGTGGCCGGCTTGCTGCTTGGGGCGCCGCTATTGGCCGTCATAAAAGTGGTTTGCGATCGCCTTGAATCGCTCAAGCCCGTGGGTGAAATGCTGGGGCGATAGCCTTGAGGCCCGTTTGGAGTTGCCGTGGACGGACGGTAGCACGAAATATATAAAACGTAGTATTGGAATTTTCCGATATTTTACATCTTGCGCCTGAAATCCTGCAAAAGGTGAGCAGCATTAGGAGACGGAGTGGATCAGATTGATTTGAGTATACCGCCATGACATCATGGCATCGAACCAAAATTGTTTGTACGCTGGGCCCTGCAACGGATGCGTCCGGAGTTATCGAAGGTCTGATTAGCGGAGGAATGGATGTCGCTCGCGTCAATGCCTCGCATAGTGATCACATCACCCATTCGCGCCGCATCGAACAAGTTCGTCGGGCGGCAAGTGAAGCTGGGCAACCTGTAGCTATTCTTGTCGATCTGCCCGGTCCAAAGTTCCGTCTGGGCGATCTGCCCGATGACTGTTGCAGACTGGTTGAAGGCGCTATCGTTACGCTTGTGGAAGAGGGCAGGGCGGTAGAGGCGGGTACTGATGATACGGACGGCAGCTGGTTGCCAGTGCGCAACCCCGAATTACTCCAGGCGCTGCGGGCAGGGGAGCGGGTATTTCTGGCTGACGGATCGGTCGAGCTTTGTGTAGAGGCCAGTGCGACGGCTCAGCCTGGACTCGACGCAACCCGGGTCCGATGTGAAGTTCTTATCGGCGGCGTCGTGCGCTCCGGGTCTGGTATCAATGTTCCTGAATCGGCCCTGCTTGAACTCGTTCCGACTGACGATGACCGGCAACATCTTGTCTTTGCGCTTTCCCGGCAGGTGGAATGGATAGGAATTTCCTTTGTTCAGTCAGCTGATGATATCCACCGTGTGCGTGCGTTGCTTCCTTCCACGGGTGGACCGTTCGTGATGGCAAAGATAGAAAAGCGCAAGGCACTCGTCAATCTGGAGGAGATTGTGGAGGCAGCCGATGGGGTAATGGTGGCGCGGGGAGATCTGGGTGTGGAAACCGATCTAGCCGAAATTGCACTGGTACAGAAGCGGATTATATCTGCGGCGAACGCTTGGGCGCGTCCTGTGATTACCGCTACCCAGATGCTCGAATCCATGGTGGCGTACGAGCATCCGACACGTGCCGAGGTAACCGATGTGGCCAATGCGGTGCTGGATGGTACAGACGCGGTAATGCTCTCCGCCGAAACGGCAATCGGACAGTTTCCCGGCGCGGCTGTGAGGATTCTTCATCGGGTGATTGCCGCTACCGAAGCAAGATATAACAGGTCTGGCAAACTCAAGGAGGCGGGCTGGTATGACAAAAGCATCCTAAATGAGATACAGTCCGCCAGCATATCAGGTTCGAAACAGGATAATCTTGGTTTTTCCGCTTGTGAGCTTGCAGTACGTATGGGCGCCCGGGCTGTGGTTGTTTTCGTTCAATCCTTGGCAGCAGCGCTGGAGGTCGCGCGTTTCCGACCGCAGTTGCCCGTCGTTGCGATCACCGGTTCTGCCACGCTATATCGCAGCTTGGCGCTGGCTCATGCGATTGCACCGCTTTTATGCGCCGAATACAACTCTACTGCCGAGCCTCGAAGTTTGATAACGAAAGCACGGGCCTGGTTGCTGGCACAAGGATTGGCACGGCCGGGAGACGAAGTCATTCTTCTGACCGGGTCACAGATGATTGATGGAAAACTGGATACCTTGCAGATCGTTCAGCTGGCTTCCTGATTCAATTCATTCCGCACACTACGCTTTGCTTATTGACGTTCCACCATGTCATCCGTTGTCACTACACGATTACGGCCTCTTTTTTTCGCCTCATACATTGCCGCATCTGCCCGCTCAAGCAGTGATTCTCTGGATTCCCCAGGTTTCAGCATCGCCACGCCCAAGCTGATGGTAATGTGGATGTTGAATTTTTTTATGTGAAATGGCGTCTTCATGACTCCCAGACGTATGCGTTCGGCAATTACCTTCGCCAATTCGAGGTCAGTGTCCGCCATGATGACGACGAACTCCTCTCCACCGAACCGGCCGGTCATGTCGAAGTCGCGGGTCGCGGATTTTATACGTTTCGCCAAATGCTGCAGCACCAGATCGCCAATCATATGGCCGTAGGTATCGTTGATTTTCTTGAAGAAATCGAGATCCGACATGATGAGGCACAAAGGGCTGCGCTCGTGGCCTCTACGCACCGCTCGTTTGATATGGTGTTCGAGAGACTCCATGAGCCTGCGGTAGTTCATCACACCTGTTAGCTCGTCGGTCCAGGTTCTCTGCTGCAAGCGCAACGCTTCTGCGCGCAATTTATCCAGCTTTTCTTCCAGGTCATAGAGCTCCGGAAGGCGATAACCTTCGGCAGCAAGGTACAAGTCAAGTGCAGTGAGATTGAGGATGACGTTCAGAAGTGTTCTGTTTTTATCCGCATTAAGATCAGATTTGTCCGACAGATTGTCTATCAGCGCCTGCTGTATCAGAAAGGAAGGAAGCTGCAAGGCTCCCAGTGGGATGTTTGCACGCGCGAAAGCAGCAGCCAGCGCCAGCCGCTCTTCAAAATAACCTGGAGTAGCAAAATTTTTGCCAAAGGATCGCAAGCGATATTTCCATTCCTGCCTGAAGGCTTCGGCACCGATATCCCTCTCGACCAGTTCAAAACTATCACTGTCCGCAATTACGGCAAAGCAGGAATTGATTATTTCATCGACCCTTTCAGAGACGACTTCGGTCAGCAGCCTGCTTGCGGCTACTTTTTCATGATCCGCATCCAGTCCCAGCAAGGAAAGCGTCTGATGGATTCGGTCTTCGTCGAACCCGAGCGTTGCACAATGCGGCGTTGCTTCGGTATTCACTTATTCGTGGACGATTGTGTGCGTGAAAATCCCATGGTTGAGCGGTTGCGACATAAAGGATAACGCATTATTCTCCCTCATTGCTATTCTTACTATTGGTTCCCTTGTCTGACGAGGGGCCAAATGCAGCCCTTCTGGAGTTTTTTTATGAATATCAGCCGTAGAATAGTACTCGGCTCTGTTATTGCTTCTTTTGCACTGGCTGGCTGTACTTCGCCAAAAAAGTCTTTTCTGGGCGCATCTTTTCCCAGGGTAACCTATAGGGACATCGCGGAGCGGAATGTACCGCTTCGGTTAAAGCTCAGTGTCGAATTTCAGCGCAATGGCAAACATTTTCCCAAAGGCGATATCCCCTTGAAGGACTATGCAAATGCAATACTCAGGGATACGCGGGTAGTGGTGCCAGTGATTGATCGGGCGGAGGGGGAGATCAGAGTGGTCTTGAATAATATCGCTGATAGTGGAACGGTCGCATCGGAGGCTGCACGCACGGGCTATCCGTTGTGGGTGATTGGCAAGACCATTACTGATGCATATGAATTATCCATGTTCATCACGACCAAGGAGGGGACGATCAGTCGGACAGGAATAAAACAGGCTGTCCATACCGCGATTGGCAATATGAGCATACCGGAGAATGTGCCGAGTTTTCCTCAGGATCAGGCCTTCGGAAAAGTGCTGGAACAGATGATTCTGCAGGCGCTGGTGGAGATGCAGCAAAGTGGAGAGCTTACATGGCTGAGTTTGCCAGTCGTCGTTTTATCGGAAGAAACGACGCATAAGTATTGGTTTAGTGCCCCGGCAGCACATGTCTTCGGAGGGGCTCGGTAGCCGGTCCTTCGATTACTGCGCCATCAGGTGCGAAGCGGCTTCCGTGACAGGGGCAGTCCCAGCTTTTTTCCACCGCGTTCCAGTGCACCCTGCACTTCATATGAGTGCATACAGGCGAAACGGCAAACAATGCACCTTCGGCATCTCTGTAAGCAGCCAGCGATTCGCTCTCGAATTTGACTATTGCGGCCTTGCCCGGCATGAGTTGAGACAGTGGCATAGCCTCCCGGTCAGTGATGTAGTCCTTGATAAAGGACTTCATTACCGTCATATTTTCCTCGACCATCCCCTTTACGCCTTTCACCGGTTCAAAGCGGCTTGCCTTGACAACCGGAGCAAAGACATTGTCACGCCCTGTAATCTGGTCAGCAATGAGTGAGGCCGCAAGAACTCCATAGGTCAGGCCATCGGTTTCAAATCCGGTTGCAATGAAACAATCCGTTGCATCGCGGCCAATATATGGCAGACCATCGGCAGCCTTGTAATTCTGGGCTGACCAGCGGTAATCAATTTCCTTCATGCCAAGATATTCGCTTGCTGCCGTTTCCAGCCGGTCGACGCTGGTCCTGGTATCCTGCTGTCCGGTTTTATGCTCTTCGCCGACACAAATGAGGTATGTCGCATCCTCGACATCCAGGGTACGAACCGAAAGCCTCTCCAGGCCGCTGCTCCAGAAGATTCCTGCGGGATATGCATCCTTGGTAATGCGCCTGGCAAGTCCGTATTCCCGGTTCACCACCATTTCGGTCTGCACGAGGTGAACACCCTTGGGCGAGTGAGTTGCAAGCACGATTTCCCTGGCAGTTACTTTGCCGTTAGCGGTACGTACGACACGCTGATCCGCATCCACCTCAAGGACCATCGAATTTTCGAAGATACGGCAGCCCTGTTTTGCCGCCTGATGCGCAAGCTCGCGAACATATGTCTGCGGATGGAACTGGGCCTGGTTATCCAGGACCACCACTCGTCCATGTGGAGCGGGAAAAGGATGTGGAAGCTTGTCTTCCAGACGCACCGATAATCCTGCATTGAGCGAACCTTCGTATTCCTGTTGTATGCGATCTTTTCCCCCTGCCGAGGTAGCGTAGCGGTGCAATGGGCAACGTCGGAATCCGCAGGGGATATTGTATTTTCGCACCCGCTCTTCGATCTGATTTACCGCTTGGCGTCGGGCAGTGGTGACGGCGCGGGCAACATCCTTGCCCCATCGCTCGACGATGGGATGAATACCTCGGCTTAGGGTTTCGTAAAGGTTGCCAGTGGAGTTTCCTGTGCTGCCGAAACCGCAATCACGCGCTTCCAGCAATACCGCTCCGACGCCTTGCTCAGTCAGATTCAAGGCCAGGGATACGCCGGTTATGCCGCCACCCACAATCACGACATCCGTGGTGAGTTCTTCCTGCAATATAGGGAAGCCGGCAGAAGGCGCCGTGGCACGCCAGACAGAAGTTGTGTCCATCACGTATTCCTTTTTTTATGCGACATCTTCAAGTTACGGGGTATCGGCTTCAAGGAATTACCTGACCCCTCCGCTCAACTTGCTCATGTTGGAAGCAGCTTTTAGCAAATTCTCTTCCCAGATTGCTCGTTAGCATTAATGATTCTTCGGGATCTTTCTGTACGCTACGACACAAAGCGCACTGACTTCTGGCTTTCGTGAGTGCAACTCTATGCGGGTTTGAAATCGGCACACTCCAAAGCGCATCGCTGCGTTCATGCCCAAGGTGCACGAGTCCGGCGCTGGCGCTACATGGAAGAGATTGCCAATGGTTCAGCGTACGAAGGTCATAAAGACATGGACAACACTGAAATCGGCTATAGAAAGCGATTCAAAGGAGTGTGATGATACAGATTCAGGCAGGAGTAACTACCGGAAATACGAGGATTTCCTGATATCATCCCCTGAGCTATTTACAACCGGAGCTTGCGTGCAGATCTATCGACTGGTTCTGGCACGCGCGGAAACTAAACCTGCTGGTTGACGCCGTGAAAAGCCAGGAGAATGCTGTTCGTTTTTCCTAAAGGAACGAGGTTCGATGGCGAGAATGGCGAGACGCAGAAGGAACTAAACCTGAGTGCTGGACACGAAGAAAGAAGGCAAGGCGATTGGAGGGAGGAAAAGAACGGTATGAAACTGGAATCTCTGGCATTGCATTACGGATATAAATCAGAAGCTTCGACGAAGGCTGCGGCGGTACCGATTTATCAGACGACTTCCTATACATTTGACAATACACAGCATGGAGCTGACCTGTTTGACTTGAAGGTGCCGGGGAATATTTATACGCGGATAATGAACCCCACCAATGCTGTGCTGGAGCAGCGTCTGGCAGAGATGGAGGGTGGAGTGGGTGGACTGGCGGTTGCTTCAGGCATGGCGGCAATCACTTACGCCGTCCAGTGCATCGCTAATGCCGGAGACAACATTGTGAGTACCAGCCAACTGTATGGAGGTACATACAACCTGTTTGCGCACACTTTCCCCAGACAGGGGATCGAGGCACACATGGTATCGCACGATGATTTTGATGGAATCGAGCGATGCATAGACGATAAAACCCGGGCAGTTTTTTGTGAATCCATCGGAAACCCCTCAGGAAATGTTGTCGATATCGAGAAGATCGCCGAGATTGCTCACCGGCACGGCGTTCCCCTCATTGTTGACAGTACGGTTTCCACCCCTTATCTATGTCAGCCTTTCAAGCTTGGTGCGGATATCGTCGTGCATTCGCTGACGAAATATATCGGGGGGCATGGTACGACCGTCGGAGGAATGATTATCGATTCCGGGCAATTCGACTGGGTAAAGCATAAGGACCGCTTCCCCTTGCTGAACGAGCCTGACCCTTCATATCATGATGTTGTTTACACAGAAGCATTTGAAGCGGCGGCCTTTATCGGTCGCTGCCGGGTTGTGCCATTGCGCAACACCGGTGCAGCGCTGGCGCCCCACAGTGCATTTTTGATACTACAGGGACTGGAAACACTGGGTTTGAGAATGGAGCGGCACTGCGAGAATGCCTTGAAGGTAGCGCAGTATCTGGAAGCGCATCCCTTGGTAGAGCGTGTTAATTACGCAGGTTTGCCCAGCAGTAAATATCATGGTCTCTGTAACAGGATCAGCAAGGGGAAAGCATCCGGCCTGCTGAGCTTTGAGATCAAGGGTGGAGCAGTTGCCGGCAGCGAATTTATCGATGCCCTGAAGATGATCCTGCGGCTGGTCAATATCGGCGATGCCAAATCGCTTGCCTGTCATCCTGCATCAACCACTCACAGACAGTTGAGTCCGGACGAACTGAAGGCTGCGGGAGTTTCACCGGGTCTCGTGAGGATATCGGTTGGAATTGAGCATATTGACGACATCATCGAAGATATCGCGCAGGCGCTTGATGCGATTACCTGACTTTATACTGAATTCAATCAGCCTGCCAGGATGCCTTTTGAAGTATCGAGATGGAGTGGTCCAGGAAAAGTTCGATTTTGCCCTTGAGATCGGCTGACATCGTGATTTGCCTGGATCGCTGATCCCGAGGGTCCATTCGCTCGATGAGCAAGCCGTGATCAATGGCAGTCTGGATATATTTGATCGCTGTCCGCTGGCTGATATGCGGCATAAGCTTATATAACTCGGATTTGCGGAAGGTATCGTCCTCCGGGCTGTCAATCTTGAGCCACATCTGCGTGAAAAGGTCGTAGTAGTTCAGGTCATGGAAAAGCTTGTTCCCCAGCACCTTTATCCAGTACTCATCGAGATCCGTCAGAAGTTGAACGAACTGGCGGCGCCGGGCGTTTGACTGCTTATAAAGTCCGGTCATCTTTCTTTTCTCTTCCCTCTCTTTGCTTTAGAACTGCAAGTTTTATTATAGCCACAGAATAACGTACATATACATGCATTTTTACATGTATAATTACTATATTAGATTTGGCTTGCCTCTATGGTGGCAGCCTGTGGTTTCCGGCTGATGAGGACGCGAAGACCGTAAACTATTGCAAGCTATAAAACCATGTTCACGAAAATCGAGAAAATATACTTTCGCTATAAAGGCGGCCTGTTTCCGAGCGTTTCAGCCCTGCTGTATTGCCACTTGAGCTATCTGGGAGGATTTGCGCTTATCCTGTCCCTGCACCCGGTTCTTATGGTGATCGGCACATTTGCCGTGGCTCACGGTATGGTGATTGCCTCGTACCTGATTCACGAGTGTGGACACAATACGCTGTTCAAGTCACCGCAGCATAATGTGCTGCTGGGTAGCATGCTGAACTGGTTGACCGGCGGTTGCTATGGCACCTTCGCAGATCTGCGGGAAAAGCATATGCGGCATCATGTGGATAACGCGGATGTGGTCGAGTTCGACTATAGAGGTTATCTTGCCCGTCATCCCATCCAACGTAAATTTGTGGAAGTGCTGGAGTGGCTGTATGTGCCCGCTATAGAGCTTCTTATGCACGGTGTGCTCGTTTTTGCGCCATTCCTTTTTGAAGAGAAGAAAGATCAACGGCTTCGGACAGCGAAGGTTATTCTTGTCCGGTTCAGTCTGCTTGCGGTACTGTTCCTGTATTCTCCATTTGCCTATCTATGCTACCTGATCGCCTATGTCATATTTCTGACAATCCTGCGCTTCATGGATGCGCTTCAGCATAATTATGACATTATTATAGGGTTCGATAACGATGCGGAATTGGTGAAATACCGGGGTGACCGGGATTATGAGCAGGCTCACACATTCAGCAATCCGGTTTCGATCAAATATCCATGGTTGAATCTCATTACTCTGAATTTTGGCTATCATAACGCCCACCACAGCCGGCCAACCACGCCTTGGCACGAATTGCCGAAGCTGCACAGAGCACTGTACGGGGCGCAGTATGAGGGTAGAGCGCCATTTATCATCCCGTTCCGGAAACAACTCGCGAGCTTTCATAAGAGCAGGGTTGCGCGCGTAATGGGTGATGGCAGAGAAGCCCAAGGGAATCTTTTCGCGCGTCGGCTTCAGGATGGTTCCGCCGTCGGCGCGAATGGCGTATCTTTCCTGACTCCATTCTAAAAACTGCTGCCAGCACCTCAAGTTCCTTTGCGGCAATGGGTACTTCTTTTATCGCTTTATCGCTAACGTCATTTGCTATGGACGACAAGGGACGATCGCGCGATTAACAGTCAGATCAGAGGATCAGTTTCGCCTTGGCAAGTACCGGTCCAGAAAATCCAGTATGCGATTTTCGTATTCCCTGCCTGCATAAGTATGCATATTGAAATGTCCTCCGCCCGGAACAATCCATAATTCTTTTGGCTGACGGGCAACAGTAAACAGCCTTTCGGTTTCCGCTACTGTCGTATGCCGATCGTCAGTTCCTGAAATCAGCAGAAGAGGAGAGTTGAGATTACCGATGTGGTCGATCGGATTCAACTCGTCACGATTTACATCGAGACGAAAGGAGAGCTGCCATAGCAGCAAGGGGGAGAAAACCGGCCCGAAGTTTCCCAGGTGAAGTCTGAGACGGTTGTCCACCGCTTCCTCAATGGTAGGATGAAGGGATTCGAGCACCACGGCATCGAGCCGCAGTGGATTTTTCGCGAGCACAATAGCGGCTGCACCAAGCGAGACGCCAATCGCGCCGATCCGTTCGCCGGGAAAGGTATTACGTAACCAGGCGATAGCCGCTTCCACATCTTCAGCTTCGCGGACGCCAAACGTAATGCGCTCTCCCGGCGTTTCACCATGTGCCCGAAGATCGATGAGGAGGGCGCTATATCCCTGTCGGTTCAAAAATCGGGCACGGCTCAGCATTTCCACCCGATTACTTCTGAGAGAATGAACTAGCAGCACGACACCATGCCCGCGTACTCCCCGTACCAGCCATCCTTGCACGTTTGAGCCTGTCGCGCGGGCATCAGCGTAGACAGGAATCTCCACTGGTTCGACCGGCAGGTCGATCGAGAGTGTATTTACCGCGGTGGGTACTGCTCCGGACAGGAGTTCGCCCACTCCAAGTGCTGCCAGCAGGATGACAGCAGTGCAGGAGAGAAAGAAAAATATCCCGATCAGGATCCAGCGGTGCATCATAGAGGGAGTGACACCGGGAGTTATAGCCCAGCGCCAAAACAACATATTTAATGGCAGGATCTAATCCAGTACATGCCTTCGAGAAGCTATTTCAAGCTGTGCAGGATTGCGCAATTCCACCTAGTATGCTGGATGCAAGTGCAGTACCTTGCACTCGTGCCGTAATTTTCGCAAACGCAGTCTCCCTGGTGGTAGAGGTATCGTCACAAAAAGGCGAAAAGCCACAATCGTCAGTTGTTCCTAGCTGCTCAACCGGGATGAACTCTGCTGCTTCCAGGATAAGGTTACAGATGTGCTCAGGCCGCTCCACCTCAGGGTTTATTGGAGAGGTTACTCCAATAAAAACTTTTTGATCGGGCTTTAGATGGGCCCGAATCATATTAAGGATACGTAGACGGTCTTTCTCACCAGAAAAGGCTATATAAAAGTTTTTTGCCTTCAACTGAAACAACTTTGGCAAGAGTTGAGAATAGTCGATATCGGCACTGTGCGTAGAATCGCGGTCACCTCCAGGACATGTGTGCACGCCTATTCTGGAAAGCTCATCCGAGCTAAATCGGGATAGCGCCATATTATTAAGATCAATAAAACTATCCAGAAGTCTTCCTGTGGGATCAATTTTCAGTGCCAGGCGCCCCTCAGTAAAATCAATCTGAACTTTGTAGGCGCCTTTTTGGAGGCAGCGTCGAACCTCGGTTTCGTGTTCGTTCAATAAATCCTCGATAAACTGATCCCGAGAGTATCCCTCAATTTCTTGGGCGGGGTACATTAAACTTAATGCAGAAGGGGAAATAACAGCCTGTTTTACAGGCAAATTTGTGTAACGCATGGCTGTTTCGAGATAATAATCTGCATATATGCGATACCGAAATGGCCCTTCTTTCAACATTGGCATCCTTCGACTATGTCCCGCGGAGAAGGGAATAATAAAGCCTTCCGGCGTCGTATTTTCCAGTCCATCGACACAATACGTCCAAAAGTTGTGATATTTACGCTGTTCGCCATCGGTTATAACAGGAGAGCCCGTCGCTTCAAATCTTCTGATAGTTTCTATTATTGCTGCTTCATATAGGTGATCAAATGCGGAATCCATCCGCGGGTTCCAACCCTTGCTCTCAATGGTCTGGATGAGCTCGAGAGGACGGGGGATGCTTCCGATCGGCTCGGTCGGTATTGTCAACATCATATATTTCAAGTCCCGTTATAGTTGTGTTTTTCAAAAATCCATTAAATTGAGTTTTTCTGCCTCCTTCTGACTTTGCGCTGGCACGCCAAGCCAGAGGTATGCCATATTATTATTTAGGTTCTGGCGTATTTTTTTCAAGTCCCCCCAGGCCTGGGGATTGAGCTATATACAATAGGGGATTAGGCAGAAAAGCGCCTGGGAATGTCAGGAAATGCGGAGAAGAACTCGTTCAAGCGGCGTAAACGGAATGACGTGCTGCGCCTTTGGTGATAAAGAGGAGAATTATTAATAGAAGCAAAAAAACTTATTGAGCTTCCATGAGAGATGTCTTATGAGAGGGATTGACCTGGCACGAGGTCTGTGATGGCTGCAATCAATTTAGGCGTGTCAAGGGGCTTGATGACATGTTTCTGGTAACCCGCAATCATCGCTTTTGTCCGATCTTCGGGACGTGCAAAGCCGGTAAGCGCAATTGCTGGTGTAGATGAGCTGACATTCTTTGGCATGCTTCTTACTTCCCGGATAAACTGATATCCATTTTTGCCTGGCATGCTGATATCGCAAATTATCACATCCGGTTTCCTTGCTTTTAGAATTTCCAAGCCTTCTGTGGCACCGTCCGCAATGATTACTGTGCCACCTTGCGCTGTAAGGGCCTCTTTCGCAACTTCAAGAGAATCTCTCTCATCATCGATGACCAGAAGCGTGAGGCCAGTGAGCGGGAGGCGTGTGTCGTCGCACTCTAATAGAATATTGGTTTGATTCTCGATTCCAGTGCCGGTATCGCGATGCTGGATTAAAGGAAGGCTGACAGTAAAAATCGAGCCTTTATCCTCTCCGTCGCTTTCGGCGACTACGGTGCCTCTGTGAAGCAAGACTAGTTCCTTCACAATGGCAAGCCCAAGGCCGAGTCCCCGCTGTTGCCGGCCGGCTGGAGAATCAGCCTGACGGAAGCGATCAAAAACGTGCGGAAGAAACTCTCGTTTCATGCCGATTCCGGAGTCCTTTACCTTTACTTCAGCGCGAGAAACGACTCTCCGAACATGGATTTCTACTTCTCCCCCCTCCGGGGTAAATTTTATTGCATTAGACAATAAATTCCACAGGACTTGCTGAAATCGGTTTTGGTCGACCAGAACGGGTCCTACGTCAGAATCGATTATTTTTCGTAGCCGAACTTTTTTTGCCTCCGCCACTGGCCCCGCTGAGTCTACAACGACTTCTGTAAGACTTGAAAGATCAATTCTCTGCAGTTCCAAAGTAATCTTTCCGGCAGTAATTCTGCTCATTTCAAAAAGATCCTCGATGAGCTTATTTTGAATCTGCGCGTTTCGCTCGATGGTCTCAATTCCTTTACGAACACTCTCGCTATTCATTGTTCCTTGCAAAATAAGCTGGGACCATCCGAGAATGGCATTGAGCGGGTTCCTCAATTCATGCGACAACATTGCGAAAAACTCATCTTTGGAGTGATTGACTCGCTCCGCATCCTTGCGCACCTCCCGCTCTTTTGCAAGAAAGCGCTCCAGTTCTTCGGTTTTCATCTTTGCATCGTGGATGTCCATACAATATCCGGCCCACATCCAGATCCTGCCGACAGCGTCACGAATCGGTACGGCGTAGGATGAGTGCCAGCGATAGTTGCCTGTTGCATGTCTGAGCCGATTTTCCACCCAAAATGGCTCGCCGGTTCGTAGGGATTGCTTCCATCGTTTTAAGTTCTCTTCTATGTCCTCGACGTGAATAAGATCAACCCATGCCCAGCCTACCAACTTCCCCAGACCAACCCCCGCATACTCGAACCAGCTCTCGTTAAAGTAATCCTTAGTGCCATCTACGCGCGCAGTGAATATTTTTAGAGGAGTTTTTTCAGCGACAACGCACGTCCGACATTCGGCTTTCCGCTTGTATACTTCCTGATATAGGTGTACAGGCATTTTCCTGAACTCCACCCTTTCCTTTTCGGCGGTACTTGTAGCACGAAGAATAGTGAGCGAATGATCCAATTGCCTTGTTTTATCTTGTAAATCTAATTTTGCTTGTTCAAGAACTCGCTCCGCCCGAAGACGAGCTTTGAGAATTGTCTGAGCAGTTTGCAAAGCAACCGATCGCAGTAAAGCGTCTTCGTTATCCTTTCTTGACATCGGCTATCCTTTCTAGAGATGCTGATCGCGCTACATGCGATCCGGGAATCGCTAAATGAAGCTACAGGCCCAGGCTCTGGGATAGGCCTCGGGATATTGAATAGAACGGTGTGTAACGGCTGAAGCGAAATGAAATGCAATGCAATGCTACTGAGCAAAGAGGAACTTGTTGCAGACTGTTCTTGCAATGCGGCTAGGATGCAGTAGCAGAACATATACTGTACCACGTGAAGCGGGTAAACGTGGTAATATTGTAGAGACTGCTGCGTCGATGTAATCGGAGTTTGCTGCGTCGATGTAATCGGAGTTGGACTGGAGTATTAGACTCAGTGTCACGTTCCTTCGGCGTCAACTCGCCTGACTAAGTATTTAATTTATTTATCTGCTCGATTACACCTCGGTAGCGACTCGCTGTTTTTGCTCGCGCCATCAGGTTTTCAATGGAGGCGATCAGTTCTTTTGATTCGACAGGCTTGGAGAGGTGCACCTGATAGCCTGCCATCATTGCACGGGTACGATCTTCCGAATGCGCGAACGCACTCAGCGCAATCGCCGGTGTCTCCCCTCCTTGGATTGCAGGTAGCTTTCTCACTTCACGAATAAACTGGTAGCCGTCTTTTTCCGGCATGCCAATGTCGCTGATCATCACATCCGGAATCTGGCTTTTCAGTATCAATAGTCCTTCCATGGCGTTTGCTGCCATGATGACCTCAGCCTGGTGCTGCGCGAGCACCTCATGGATGAGTTCACGCGCGTCCCGATCGTCGTCAATGACGAGAACCCTCATGCCGGAGAGGAGAGTATCGCCATTCCTCTTGGAAGGTGGGGCGGCAGGCAGCTGTTGTTTGTCCATGTCGTCCTTGATCGGAGCGGGTGGTAAGGTGACGATAAATGAGGCGCCCTGACCTTCTCCCTTGCTCTCTGCGCGAACCGTTCCACCATGCAGCCCCACAAGCTGCTTCACGATGGCAAGTCCCAAACCCAGGCCTCCATGATTTCGGGTGAGGGAAGAGTCGGCTTGCCGGAAACGATCAAAAGCGTACGCGAGGAATTCAGGTTTGATACCCACCCCGGAATCTTTTACGATGACCCTAAGCTGCGAGGCGGCGTGTTCCACGACTACCTCTACGGTGCCGCCATCAGGCGTAAATTTGACAGCATTGGAAAGAAGGTTCCAGATTATCTGCTGAAGGCGATGATTGTCACCTAGGACTCGTCCCGCAGTGGCGTCGATCGTTCTTCGGATACATATTCCTTTAGTTTCGGCTGCGGGTGCAACAGACTCGACTGCTGCCTCGGCTATTGCTCCGAGATCCAGTTCCCGTATATCCAACCGGATCTTGCCAGAAATGATGCTGCTCATTTCAAGAAGATCTTCGATAAGCTTGTTCTGTGCGCGAGCGTTTCGTTCGATGGTTTCCAGACCCCGCTGAATATCCTCGTTTTTCATTGTTCCCTGCAGGATGAGTTGCGACCACCCGAGGATGGCATTAAGCGGTGTTCTGAGCTCGTGGGACAGAGTTGCCAGGAAATCATCCTTGATGCGGTTTGCGCGTTCGGCTTCGCTTCGCGCAATCCGTTCATTTTCAAGGAGCTGTTTTTTCTCTTCGTTCGCGCGTTTGAGCGTATCGATATCCGTGTTCGAACCGACCCACATGGATATATACCCTTTTGCATCGCGCCGCGCCTGTGCCTGAAGCAGGTGCCAGCGGTAAGTGCCGTTTGCCTGCCGGAAACGGCACTCCATCTGCAGATGCTCCCCGGTGTTGAGCGAGTGTTGCCAGCGCCGCACGCACTCGGGAACGTCATCGGAGTGGATGAGCTTGGTCCATTCCCAGCCCTGCATTTTCTCAGGGGCAAGACCGGTGTAATCCTTCCATTGCTGATTGAAATAATCCACGGCCCCATCCGCGCGCGCAGTGAATATTTTCTGTGGCATGGCCTCAGCCATGAAGTGCAGGCGCTCGGTGCTTTCCTGCAGCGCTTCTTCGGCATGTTTACGCGCCGTGATATCTCTAAAACTCCATACACGGCCTACGCATAACCCCTTTACATACTGAATCTTCGAAAACGGTTCAAACACCCGGCCATCGGCAAGTTCCAACAAGTCGTACGTTTCAGGCGGCCAGGCGGCATATATTTCCTCTATTCTCTCAAGATATTGCTTCGGGTCCGCCAAGTACCTGCAACTGAGCTTCTGCAGTTGCCTGTGCTGACGCAATTCAACGATATCGGGAAGCTGAATCTGCCACATTTGTAGATACCGTTCGTTGTAGCGAAGCATGTGCCCATATTCATCGGTAACCAGAATTCCATCGGCGGTGGATTCTATGGTCGCTCGCAGGATAGACAGTGACTCATCAAGCTGCTTCGTCTTATCCTCAAGGGCCCTTTTGACCTGCTGGAGCTCATGCTCGACCCGTTGGCTGGCCTGGAGTACGGCGTTTGTATGCAAGATAACTGACTGCGGCAGGTTTTCATCATTATTATCCATTATCTGTTTCATTCCCCTTTATGAGGTTTGTCCAAGCCAGGCTGGTTTTAAGCGGTAATCACCGGCAGCAGACATACGTGTAAACTGCTCTGTTCAAGAGTTTTGACAGTCATATATAGAGGAGGTTTTACTTATTGGGTCTCTACAGCCTCAAGACTGCCCCTGACAGTTGGCCCCCATGAATGACTCAAACAGGACTTGAGAGGGATCCTGCCTTGTTGATGTCAGGGTTTGGGTAGGAGGAGGGGAAGCCTGTTCTTATGGATGGTGTGGCGAGAATTGGAGCATTTTACCGGGCATTCGCATTAGAGCGCCTCCAGAGTATATCGAAGTCAGTCAGGAGTCGGAGATTTGGAGAGCTTCGTTCAGGTTCCAGAGCATGAGTTATGCTAGGGTTCTCCGCAATGCGTAATATCAATATTGTGTTTGAAAGAGGAAGGGATGAACGAGCGGGAAACCACAAGCTCTGCAGAACTGCCCGAGTGGCTTCGAGGCAGCGAAATGGGTGAAATGATTTTTGCGTATGATTGGATCGATTCGGGTCTTGGACCTATATCGGCATGGTCGCCTGCTCTTCGATTCGCAGTCAGCATGATGTTGCTGATGCCTTCGGCTGTCCTGTTACTGTGGGGACCGAAACTGATACAGATCTATAACGATGGTTATCGCAATCTGATGGCTGCCAAGCATCCGGATGGATTAGGACAACCCGTTTCGGAGTGTTGGCCGGAGGTATGGCATTTTCTTGCCCCCATCTGTGAGGGGGTGATGGAGCGGTGCGAGTCCTTCAGCTTTGATGATCAACCGCTCGTCATTAATCGAACCGGAAACCCTGAAGAGGCTTTTTTCAAACTCACCTACAGTCCCATCCGGGATATCAAGGACAATTTTTCCAGTGGGGTGTCGGGTGTGCTGGTGACGGTAACCGAGACAACGGAGCTTGTCCGGGCACGTGCTCATGAAGTGGAGAAAATCAGGTTCAAGGAGGCATTGGCTGAGCAGGCGCTTCATGAGAGCGAGCAGCGCTTCCGCCGGGCACTCGAGATTGAGACGGTCGGAATTATTTTCTTCAATAGCGAAAATCGGATTACTGAAGCGAACGACGCCTTCCTGGAGATGAGCGGCTTCAGCCGGGAAGATGAGCGAGCAGGGGTGCTGCAATGCGATGAGCTAACTCCGCCGGAGTGGCGAATGACTGCTTCCCGGGCTGCAGAGGAACTCAAGGCAATGGGACGTGCCGTCCCTCATGAGAAGGAATTATTTCGCAAGGATGGGTCCCGCTGGTGGGCATTAATCGCGTTGAAGCAACTCAACGGCAACGAGGCGGTAGCATATGTGGTCGACATAACGGAACGCAAACGCGTCGAACGTAGCCTGCGCGAGAGCGAGGCAAGATTCCGTGCGCTGGCCGAGGCTTCCCCAGCATTCATCTGGCAGGTGGATCCGCAAGGAAATGCGGTTTATCTTAACCAGCGCTACCAGTACATGTTTGGGAAGAGTCTGGAAGAGCTGATGCCGACCGGATGGCGCGAGATTCTTCACCCTGACGATGCACCGGCGTATCTTGCCGCATTCGAGCGGGCGCTCCATGACCGTGCGCGCTTGATCCATCGGGTCCGGGTCAGGACAGTCGAAGGAGAGTGGCGCTGGCTGAAATCGTACGCCTTGCCGTGGTTCACCGCCAGGGATGAGTATGCGGGACATGTGGGCATATCGATAGACATTACTGAAGCAGTAGCTGCAGAAACCGCTCTGCTGGAGGCCGACCGCCGCAAGGATGAGTTTCTGGCTACGCTGGCGCATGAATTGCGTAATCCCCTTGCACCGATTGCCAGCGCGCTGGCACTCATTGCACGTCCCGATGGAACGGCCGAAATACCTCGTCTGTTGCCCGTCATCAGCCGGCAGGTCAACTACATGGTTCGACTGGTGGATGATCTCCTGGAAATATCGCGCATCACCAGCGGAAAGGTTGAATTGCGCCAGAAACCCACTGATCTGACCATTGCCTTGCACAATGCAGTCGAGGCCAGTATGGATCAGATAAGGGAGAAGGAGCTCGAATTGAGCGTATCCATCATTGATACACCTTTGATTGTGTATGGGGACATGGTGCGCCTGGAGCAGATCTTCGCGAATCTGCTCAACAATGCTATCCGTTACACCGGGAAGGGTGGGCAGATCTGGCTTACTGCCCGCCGGGAAGACTATAAAGCTGTCGTATCCGTGAAGGACAATGGTATAGGAATATTACCGGGAATGCTGCCGCGTTTATTCGATATGTTTGCGCAGGAGCGGCGCAGCGGCATGGGCGCTCAGGAGGGATTGGGTATCGGTCTCAATCTGGTGGACCGCCTTGTCCAGATGCACCACGGCAGTGTCGAAGCCTCGAGCGAAGGAAAGGATAAAGGCAGCGAATTTATAGTGCGCCTGCCTTTGTCCGAGATCACTGCAGATGGAAAAAGTGGCCAATCCACGAAGGTGACTTTCGCACCGCATGAACTACGCGTGCTGGTAGTCGATGACAATCAGGACGCTGCGGAGGTCCTGTGTATGTTGTTGCAATCAATGGGGGTGGATGTCAAAGCAGTGGATAGCGGACCTGCCGCACTTGCCACGATTCCCCATTACCTGCCTGATGTGGTTCTGATGGATATCGGTATGCCGGGGATGGATGGTAACGAAGTGGCACGACGTATCCGCGCGCAGCCGCAGTTCAACAATATAAAGCTCATCGCACTGACCGGCTGGGGGCAGGAAAAAGACCGCCAGCTGTCGCACGAGAGCGGTTTCGACCATCATCTGACCAAACCGGTAAACTTCAAAGTCCTGACAGAACTGATTGCTTCGATCTGACCGTGCGTTTTGTCTTCCGGCTTGTCCGGCTGAGTCTTCGATTCGGGTGAAAGTGATTGCAATTATCGGCGCATCAAGCGGCGTAGGCCTTGGTAGCAGAACGGGGGCAAAGCGTGTTCTTATTGCCTGTAGTGCTAAAACACTCAAACATCTGGTTGCAAGAATAGCAAACATGGAAGGGAAGGTTATCGATGCTGTCGCGGATGTTGTCGATCGGGAAAAATTCGCCTCGCGGCACACAAGCCGCTTGATTTTTTGGTTATGTGGGACTCCGTACATAAAACAGCAGATATGCCAATTAAGATGAAATCCGTCTTTGTACCGGAACCCTTCACAGATCCTTAAATAGCCCAGAGATATAGCAGAGATGAGGCTTCCGAAGACATGACAGAACATCTGGGGTGTAAGCAGATGTTCAACGGGAATTCTCAATATTTTGTACAAGGAGATAAACATGCCTTCATCAAAAAGCGGTGGTGGCAATACCAGTAAGCGGGGTTTCGCTTCCATGGATCAGGAGAAACAACGGGAAATAGCGAGTAAAGGCGGAAAAGCGGCTCATGCAAAAGGCACTGCCCATGAGTTTTCTTCGGAAGAGGCCCGCGAAGCCGGACGGAAAGGTGGCGAAGCATCTCATGGAGGTGGAAGAGGCAGCAGCTCTTCAAGCCGCGGCAATTCATCCAAGCAGCATGGCAAGGCAGGTAACTGAAACGAACAAAATCATTAGGGAGGGCTTGCTCAGAGATTCCTCAAGTGAAAAAGGTGAGTCCATCATTTATCTTTTTTCGTTCTGAAATTTCTCAGGAGATTTCCATGAAATGGTTTTGGACATTGAAGAAAGCGATTATCTCATCTATAGCGACAACGGCATTTGCTCTAGCAGGAGCAGGCTTGGTGCACGCACAGACGGGTGCTGGGGCGACGACCGGGACACCGAGCCAGGGAGCATCGGGCATGCAGTCGGCCCCGAGTCGGTGGTACAGGGGTACTGGTGGCGGTTCGGGCGGTAATTACGGGAGTGGCTCCGGCGGGCACTCGGGTGGTGGCGGCAGCAAGTACTAAAATTACTCGTGTCAAGGGCCAAGTTACGCTAACGCTAACCCGACCAACACTAATTGGGATTCTGCCTGTTACGCCAGAGGAAAAACGCGTCAAAACGTCTCAATTCAGCTTCATGGCTATGGTGATGGAGGATGCTGCGATTACCACTTAATTTAGGATTGCCAAAGCCGGGATATGGTCTGGGACTACGGGAGTACTTTCCTTCAAGACTATTGGTTACATACATACGAGTTCTTTTGCTGTAAGGCAAGCCAAACCCTTTGTGTATTCGCTTCTTATATGCAGAAGGCGCATCTGCATCTATCTATATGCTCTGTGACCAATCGATGGAACAAAGGCTTTAGATAAGGCAGTTGATCGTCATGAAACCTCATGAAACCCTGTGGCCCTGACCGGAGTACGAGGTTTTCACATCATTACATTCGGGTGCGGAGTGAAAATCACCGCTAGATGTTATTTTGAGTGGAATACCGGCTCTTCGAAGAAAACGATTTGATAGTGCTCAGCCAGTCGGGACAATATGTGCTGGGGCGTTGTATACAAAATCCCAATCCAAGTATGACAGTACAATCGTTTTCATAGTATTTCCCTGGATAGGGTCCGCAATATAATCCCTGAATCCTCATTATTCTGTTCGCCAAGACACATTCAGCTTTCCTCCTTCCCCTGTCTTGTAGATGAACAGGTGACAGCAGTAGCGCCATTGACCATTGCTTGGGTTTGGAATACTCAAAGGGCTTTCCTTTTTGCTCAAGTATTCCAATTTCATCAATGTATGATCCCGAACAGAGTGTAAGAATTTAGTGGAGTAGCCTTTGCTATCCGCTCTCAAGAAGGAGAATAAGGAACCGCAAAGCATCCACTGAGGTTTGGCCAGAAGCAGAGGCCTCGGATCAGATTAGCGTGATTGCGGGCGCATTTCCTTGCTCATCATTTCCTGATTTACTCTCATCAATATTAGCCGGACACTGGAATGGTATTTACCGCTGTCTTATGCGCTAATTCCGCAGAGGAGAACAAAATGGCACTCAATCTGTTTGAAGATAAAGGTTGTCCGCTGGAAAAGCAGCGATTTAGCTGGAAGGAGCTAGTGCAACCACCTATCAGTAAGCTCGACGACGATGCGTTCACTCGTGTGCGAGTCATCCTGATGAACGGTATTGAAATGGAAGCGATACGCTTCTCGCATGGATGCGCGCGAATGAATAAGGAATTGCAGCTACCCCTTGCGCAGCTTCGCATTGTGGAGCAGCACCAGGCCACAATGGTGAATGGGCTGATAGGTGCGGATCACTCGACCCTCGAAACAACCATAGGGTACGAGCAGGTCGCGATCGAAGTGACGGCAGTGGTTGCTCAGAACGAGCCTGATCCATATCTTGCCCAGGTGTACCGGTTCGGCATGCTGGAGGATTTCGACCATTTGTATCGCTACAGCGCCATGCTGGATCGGCTGGAAGGCAAGGATGCGAATAACATCACGCAATGCTATACCGATATTGTCCCGGGCCGTCCCACCGTAATCGAGCACCGCGCGCCGCAGGATAACCTGCGCGAACACTATGATCGATCCCGTGCCGCACCGATTACCAAACTGAACGCGCTGACAATCATGTCAGGCGAGCAGCAAACGCAGAATTTCTACCTGAATGTCGCGCCGATGTATGCGGACCCGGTAGTGCGGCAGTTGTACGTGGAAATCGCATCCATCGAGGAACAGCACGTGACGCAATACGAATCCATTATCGATCCCCATGAAAGCTGGCTCGAGAAATGGCTGTTGCACGAAGCCAACGAGGTCTACAACTATTATGGTTGCGTGCAGCAGGAATCGAACCCGCGCATCAAGGCCATCTGGGAGCGCTGTCTCGACTATGAACTGGGACATTTGCAGGTGGTGATGAACATGTTCAAGCAATACGAGCGGCGTGATCCGGCCGAGGTACTGCCAGGGGAATTGCCCGAACCCATCAAATACGAAAGTCAGCGCGAATTCGTGCGACAGGTACTCAACCAGGAGGTCGACTTGAGGGCGCTTGGCACACAGTTCGTGGACAAATCCCAGGAAGGCGAAGCGTCGCAACAATACAGGGTCCAGCTCAACTCGTCAGGCTCGCCCACCGACACGGTTTCCGCAGGCTATCAATGGTGGCCGGGTACTGAACTTGTCCGCGGCAAGGAAATGGCCTTTAGGGAGGAGTACGCAACCGATACGGAGACTGCCCGGTAATTTCCAGAAACAGACATCAGGAGCCAAAATCATGGAAAAAACGACAGTTTTAGGAAAAAATCGAACCGGCATCGATATGTCACCGATCGACGTCAAGGAAATGATGGCGCTCGCCAAAATCACCCCCCCTTCCTCCAGGGACGATGAACAGGCGATTGCAGAAATGCGGAGCCAATATATACGCGAAGCTGAGGTGATCGGCTCGATTCCCCCGCCAGGTACTTTGAAAGGCATGGCCAGCACTGCCATGGAAAAGCTGGCAGGTAAGAATCCGGAGGCGTTCATCGATAAACTCGGCTGCAGACTTGCTTTCGAGCGGGGGGGAGTCAGGCTCTATGATGCGCTCATCACCAAGTGTGCCGCTTCACCTGACGGTTCCATTGTTCCGATCGAAAGGTTGCGTGAATTCCGGAATGAGGAGCTGGAGCATTTCAAGCTGGTGGAAAGAGCCATTCGTTCGATTGGCGCCGACCCGACAGCGCAAACCCCTTCCGCTGACGTAGACGGAATGGCTTCGATCGGATTGGTCCAAGTGCTGACTGATCCGCGCACGTCGGTCGCTCATTGCCTGGAAGCCATACTTATTGCGGAGCTTGCGGATAATGATGCATGGCAGCTACTCATTGCGCTCACGGAAAAGATGGGCATGGATGACATGGTGCGGGATTTCCAGCATGCGTTGCGCGAGGAGGATGAGCACCTTGCTCATATCCGTCAGTGGTTCAAGCAGATGGTGATGGAGGACGCGGCGGTCGCGTCCTGACGCTGAATGGAAAATGGGGACAACTGGTTCCGCCGTCAACCGGCTGTCCCCGTTCTACGTTTATCCAAGTCATCACTCTCTTTCCTGATTCACTGATGGCGCCATGGAAAATGGGGTCAGCGTATTGAATGTAAATCAGGTTATTCCGTGCGCTGCCTCGTCAACCGGCGCTTGTTTTGAATCACGCTGGGAGATTTTCCTTGTATCTCTCCTTCACTCCTTTCGAAAGCTAATTCACAATTTATCCTTGTATAGAGCTTATCAGGTAACCGGAAACATCCGGATAGATGGCCAATGTGTTCGAGAGGTGAGGCAGGAGAGCCTGCGGCACGCAATAGGCCTCGTGGCGTAGGACATTTCCCTGCTTCACTGCTTAATCGCAGAAAACATTGCTTATGGCATCCCAGGCGCAACCCAGGCGCAGATAGAGGAGGCTGCAGGGCGGGCGGAAGCATCTGATTTCATCATTACCCAGCTATGGCGGCATCAGTCGGGCGGTTTCTGAGAGAGCCAGATATGACAGCCAGTCAATTCGAATATTATTCAATTTTCAGGGAGGTGTATTCTCTACTCTGACAGTAATACCCCCTCTCAATCTCCTCCTTCTTTTGCTTTTGATCATGCGGGCTGCGCTGCTTCAGTAGCCCTAAAAAGCATCTTCTCCGTAAACTTGTAATGTGCCGGGTCGTTATAGCCCTCTGCTCTGAATGGCGAGTGCTTATGAAATATCTACTATTACGGGAACAGAAACCAAAACGTCCCCGAATTCGACCTATTGCCGAAGCGCGCCTCGGGTAATCTGCTCGCCGTTACACAACCCTTAAAAAACGCTCTCTTACGCTTTTCCAAGATTGAAATGACGACCAAAACGATGTTCAGGCCCCGGGTTTGCAGAGATGCGAAATTGATTTCCAATCTGTATGCCTGACCGCTAGTCAGACTCCGTACCTTTCCCTTTTTCCACTTCGAGGTTTTTACATGTTCGCTTTTTTTGAGCAGCGCGTTCGGCCCACTATCGTCCCTAAAAAATCCCCGCCCCCGGAGTTGCTGGCATTTTATTGGCACTTTATCAGCCAGACGAAAGGTTTATATGCGGCACTGTTTGCTACCGGATTAGCCGTGGCTCTCATCGACACGCTGATCCCCGTTTTCATCGGTCGGCTTGTAGAGGTGATGGAGGCGACCGCACGTGTTGCCGCATTGCGGGATGCGACTTCAATGCTATTCGGCATGGCACTGCTGGTGCTGATCGCCAAGCCGCTCGCGATCCTGATCGATAGTCTTGTGCGTCATAACGCCGTAGTGCCTGGAGTAACCAGCATGATTCGCTGGCAGAGCCACTGGCACGTCATCCGGCAGAGCTGGTCACTCTTTCAGAACGATTTTGCCGGACGCATGGCAAACCGTGTAATGCACATGGGTGATGCAGTGCGCGAATGCGTAGTGTCGAGTATTCATGCCATCTGGTACATCGGGGTGTACGGCGTTTCTTCACTGTGGCTCATGAGCGAGGCCGACTGGCGGCTGGCGATCCCTACGGTGTTATGGTTTATCGCGTATGTTTTTTTCCTGCGATACTTTGTGCCGCGCATGCGTGATCTGGCAAGAAGCAGCAGCGAGCGACGCTCGGCGGTGATGGGGCGTGTGGTGGATAGCTATAGCAACATCCTCACCGTTAAGCTGTTCTCGCGTGCGAGCGACGAAGACGCTTACGTGCGCGAAGCAATCGAACATCATACGATGGCAATTGCCGCCCACATGCGCATGATCACAAAATTTTCCACCACATTATCCTTGCTCAATGCGCTTCTGCTAGCAGGCACGACCGCGATCGGCATCATGTTGTGGTCCCAGGGAAGGCTTGACGCGGGTGCAGTGGCTATGGCTGTGCCGTTGGCCTGGACGATTGCCAATGCGGCGGGATGGGTAAGCTGGGAATTGAATCGAGCTTTTGAACACATGGGCGTGGTCCAGGAGGGCATGCAAACCGTTGCCGTGACGAACGCTCTGGCCGACAAGCCGGGCGCGCATGAGCTGGATGCCAGCGAAGTACGTGGAGAAATCCGTTTCGAGAGACTGACTTTCACATTCGGCCGCAGCGACGGCCGCAAGGTGCTTGACAGTCTCAATTGTGTCATTCGGCCAGGTGAGCGCGTGGGGCTGGTAGGCAGTTCGGGGGCTGGCAAATCCACGTTGATCAATCTCCTGTTGCGCTTCTACGAGATGGAGTCAGGCGGTATCCGCATCGATGGGCAGGATATCCGCGAAGTGACGCAGGAGAGCCTGCGCCGTTGCATTGGGGTGGTAGCGCAGGATGTATCCCTGCTGAACCGCTCCATTGCCGAAAACATTGCCTATGGCAGCCCGGGAGCAACCCGGGAACAGATTGAGGCGGCTGCCAAGCGGGCCCAAGCGCACGACTTCATCATGAGCCAGAGGGATTGGCTGGGACGCACCGGCTATGATGCGCACGTAGGCGAGCGTGGCGTCAAGCTCAGCGGCGGGCAGAAACAGCGTATTGCCATCGCCCGCGTCATGCTCAAGGACGCCCCGATCCTGATACTGGATGAAGCTACCTCGGCCCTCGATAGTGAAGTGGAGCTTGCGATTCAGGATCAGTTAATGGGGCTGATGGAAGGCAAGACAGTGATTGCGATTGCGCATCGGCTCTCCACCATCGCTTGCCTGGACAGATTGCTCGTACTCAAGGATGGATGTATCGTCGAGGAGGGCACGCACGAGGAGCTTCTCAGGCAGGGTGGCCAGTACGCCATGCTCTGGCGGCATCAGTCGGGAGGGTTTCTTTGATTTGCGGAAACGGAGTAGTATTGATGAAAGGTTTTCGCTGATATCTGCTTTTTCTTGTTATATAAATATATAAAACGCTTCGCCCCTTGATTCCCTCCTTTCAATTGAAACCCGTTTTCCGAAGGGTTTCGAAGGTGAAAGGGGAGGAAGCGCTTCAGGATTTCTTACCCCTCACCTCTCCACGAAGCGGTTTTTGGGTAACGCTGGAAGCCGCTTCCAATCATACTCAAATTCTGGTCAGTGCATCATAACTGAGGCAAAAACCCCAGAGGTTGAGGGTGACTTTCAGTAACTCGATCATCCATCCCAGCGCAGCGGTGATGAGCATAATAGTCATCGCGCCTAGTCTGAGGTTTGGGTCTATAGCCAACTTATTCCCAGCATACCCAGGCCCGTAACCAATATCACTATATAAGCAATCCAAGAGACAAGATTATCCATCTGCGTTCCCCGTCAATAAAGGTATGACCACGTCTGCACCATTCTTCTTTTGGTCGGCTATTCGTATACTGAACAAACAGCAGTGGACCTCCAGAAGCGGGTTGGACAGTTGGTAACCAATCGACAAACTGGACCGGTCAGCGTGTCAGTTTCCCTTCCGTTATTCCTGCTCTTCAGTAAGTTCTTCCTTGCGGGCAGCTATTTCAGTGCCAATTTCTTCAAGATCGACTTTCGCTTTTTCCACCTTGGGAAATATCTCGTTCTGTTCTTCCTCTATATGGTGATTAACGTATTCTCCAAGGACGCTTACTATAGCGTCATACATTGGGTCTGAACTGTTCATTGACTGAATTTTTTCGATGAGATCCTTGGCGGCTTGATGCTCCACAACTGCTTCGTTCATCAGATCATCATCATCAATGGCTTCACGCGCGGCAGGATAGAATATTTCCTCCTCCAGCTGCGTATGGATCGTGAGTTCCTTGCAGATTTGCCGCACGAGATCTTCCTTGCCTTCCTCCTGCTTTTTGTGCAGTTTTTCGAACTCCTTGAACATCTTCTTGACCTTGTTGTGGTCGTCAGTCAGTAATTTAATGGCGTCGTTTTTAGATCTGCGTGTTGTGGTTTTGTTTGTTGTGGTTTTTCGTGTAGAAGCGGTTTGTGTGGTTGGCATAACAGTCTCCAATAGAATGTTGGGTGAAAAATTTTGAGTCCCATGCATGTTTATTAGCACGTAAGCATAAGCGAACAATAACTTCACGGGTTCCAAAGTTCTGTTCGGCAGCCAACACTGTTCTTTCCTCTTATTTCATCCTCCTGACTTCTGAGCAGGTAGTGCATAGAAAAGTATAAACAGCGTAACCTGGGAGGCCCTGTCTATGTTTGGTCCCGCACAGAATCGAACCGTTTTGCTATCTATGATGAAGTCATTCTCCTGCCGCCTTTGCTGCTTAAATAGACATCGAGGACAAGAGTCTTTCAGATGACCATTCGTGGGACGTTGCCGTTTTCCAATCAGTTGACAGGGCGAGATAAATCGGAGAGGAAAAGATGATTGTTGGTCACAAACTATTTACCGCAATTGCTGATTCCAAAGAGAATCGGGGAAGAGAATATCTGCTGACGCTACCAACCTCCTCTATCAAAGAGGGGAGGCATACTGCCGGTTCTATTACTTTTGTGGGTACCGCGACAGTCATTATTCGTTATGGCGATCTGACAATTCTTACCGATCCGAATTTTCTGCATCGAGGGGATCACGTACATCTCGGATATGGACTTACTTCCGAGCGGCTTACCAATCCCGCTATTGAGTGGGAAAACTTGCCGCCAATCGATCTGGTTGTGCTCTCCCATATGCACGAGGATCATTTCGACAAGTTTGTTCAGAAAAATCTTGATGGGAATATTCCTATTGTAACAACGGAAGAAGCTGCGGAGTCTTTGAAGAAACTAGGATTCATGAAGCGTTATCCGCTGAAAACGTGGGATACGCTTATTGTCGAGAAAGGCAATACTATGCTTCGCGTGACCGCAATGCCGGGGCGTCATGGCCCGCCGGTCGTCGCGAAATTATTGCCGGAAGTAATGGGCTCCATGTTGGATTTTGGAAGCAAGAATTCGCCGCGCAGCTATAGGATGTACATCAGTGGTGACACCATGGTTTTTGACGATATCAAGGAAATTCCAAAGCGCTATTCAGGTGTCGATCTGGCTCTGTTGCATCTGGGTGGCACACGGCTGCTTGGTCTTGTCACCGTAACAATGGATGCCAAAGAGGGTGTCAGAATTATGCAAATCATTGTTCCCAACAAAGCTATTCCTATCCACTACAACGATTATGATGTTTTCAAGTCTCCTTTGAGCGATTTCAAGGAGGAAATAGAGCGCGCGGGACTCCAGGATAAAATAATTTATCTGGAGCATGGCAATACCTACGAGTTTGATTCGAAGAGAAATAATCAGACTCGCTAACTCCTTCTTCCCTGCATTTGCCAGTTTTCAGCAGGCAGTGCTGTTCAATCTTCAAGTTTCCCACAATGATCTTTTCTTTGTTTTTCCTGGTTTGAACTCTTCGATTCTTTCTGCTTTGTGCGTAAACGTACGGAAAGACCCTTCGATCTGAGTAGCATTTCAATTCAGCAATTTTGCTGGATTAATCGTGAGGAACTCGCATGAAAAACATTTTAATACTGAAAAAAGTGGCACAGGTTGCTGCGCTTGCTGGCGCAATCGTTTTTAGTGCTGCCGGAGTGGTTCAGGGAGCGGGGACACCAGAGCAGACTGGTGAATATGGAGACATGTCCAAGCAGGGAAGTGGAAGCACGGCGCCTGAGCCGCATGGCTATAAGCAGCAGCCCGGTTCTACCTCCGGGGGCTATGATAAACCGCATGACAAGCGGCATGATAAACCATATGGTAAATCCGGGGATAAATCATACGATAAACCGCATGACAAACCTGCTGGTCAAGGTGGAGGATCATCCGGTCAGTCAGGCGGGGGAGGATACTAGCTTCTTCGATATTATGCATAAGGCGTGGCCAGTGATATAATGCTGAGCCCGCCTTTTCTTAGATATTCCTTTAGAAGTACCTCAGTGCGTATTCGCTGGGTTTGTATCCTTTCCTGTGCCATAGAGTCCTCCTCTTCATATCGTCCCGTATCACGACGGAGGCTCATCTATACTGATTTTCTGCGTTGATCACTTCGCGTGCTGCACTGTTACCCGTAATTACCGCACCTTCCATACTTGCCATAAAAGATTGCCGGACATAATCACCAGCGAGAAACAACCCGCTGACGAGGGTGCATGGTTGAGGGCGAAGTTTATTCATGGTAAAAGTCGGCGGGATGCTGTATCACTCTGTAATTTGTGACGTGAGCGGTATCTATTCCGAGTCGCGGCGCTTCACGCTTGAAAATTTCAAAAATTTCTTCATCTTTTAAACCAATGATCTTATCTGGCGGCGACAATATGATGGACAGTCTTCCTGCCTTGTCTGTGAAGGTCGTCCGGGATTGTTCAGTGAAGGTGATCAGCGAAGTGCCAATACCGAAAACGGTGCGGTCGACCGGCCAAGCGGGATCGATGAGTTCGAGTTGCAGATTGACTTCAGGCATCGAAGGGAGTGAAAGCAGGCCGGGAAATGCGTCTTCCAGAGAAGAGGTGCGTATTATAAGCTGGGTGGGTTCCAGGGAAGTGGCGAGCACAACGTAATCACACGCGTACTCGGTCTCGTTATTGACGAGAACACTCCGCACCCGATTATTGATGACAACAAGTCGTGTTACGGGTGCATCAGTAATCACAGTTCCCCCAAGTTGAGCGATGCGTTCAGCGATGGGTCGCACCAGAACCTCGGTCATGCCTCCGCGAAAGGCGCCTATGCGTACACGATAGAATCGCTTCAGGGCGTGCACGAATGGGCCAAAAAAGACATATGCGCTGTACCTCTCCGGGGGAATAAAAAACAGTCCCGCCGTGAGGGGAACGAGCAACCTCTGTACAGTTTCTTCGCTTAAATGAAATTTGTTTGCATAATCCAGCACCGAAAACTCATCAAGCTTCTCCGGGCGCGTTATGAACGCGATTATGCCGGAGATAAAGAATTTCAGTGTTTTCCAAGTTTCTTTCCAAGAAAGGAGGTGATTCCTGAAGGGGCTTGAAAACGTTTTGAAGGGCTTGAAGACGGGGGACACACCGTATACATATGAAACATATGAAGGACCATCACCCGTCCCAGTTGCAATTTTTATCTCTATTTCGTCTTCCCAGATAATAATATCTTTCATCTTCAATCCGGCTTTTTTCACGAGTTTGGGAAAAGCCGTGTAAGCCCAGTACTCTATGTAAGCCAGACTCTACTTCCATTCCGTCTTTATTCCAGGATGCGGTTCTCCCTCCGATGTAAGGAGCAGCTTCCAGCAACAGCACCTCAAATCCGTTATGGGACAGTTCAAGCGCTGCAGATAAACCCGCCAAGCCGCTGCCAATGACAATAGTTTTGGATTTACGCATGATAAGGGCAAGGGATATGGCTGTTGGATCTGGTTTTGGCAAATGAATGTTGCGTCGCGGTGACGCAACATTCTACTTCTCTCATAGCTTCCACAGGAAAGTGCCAGAACGATGAGGAAGTATTCCGGCGGGATTTTCTGTTACTTGAGAGTAGACTTGATTTTTTCTGCGTGCTCGAGGTGCGAGACGAGTATTGGACGTGTTTTAACCAGCAATGCCTTCAGTTCCTCGTTCTTGACGTTGGGCACGAGTTTGTTGTCGGCAACTTCGATCACCTTCTTATGAAGCGCGATTTCGCCGTCAATGTATGCTTTGTCAAATTCCTTCCCGCTCAATCCCTTAAGTTTTTCGAGACCGGCTTTGGCGTCGTCCTTCAAGCTCTGACTGATGGCGTTGTCCTTGGGGGTTACATTGAGTTTTTTCGCAAGCTCAGTCGCTTGCCGGTTGCTGTCCGTATGGTCCGAGATCATTCGATGCGCGTACCCGTGAACGTCTTCGTTCGATGCCTTTTTCTTGGCCAGGTTTCCATTTTCAATATCAGCGGTGTTCGCTGTTACCACGATGTGGGCAATTTCCGCATCAGTGAGAGTACCTTGGGTATCCGCCGCTTGTACGCTGAGGATAAACGCAGGAAGCATCAGAGCCATTGCCAGCATGACCGATTTTTTCATAATTCTTCTCCTAAGTATGATGTGTTTGGAATGCTTGCGTTAATAAAAATGTAGACTTGATAAGGGACATGTAGCGGGAACCGCTACTTGACAATGATGGGGCTGAGCTATGAAAGTTTCTGTGCGTTACCAGACACAACTACACGTAGTGTGGATGTTGTGCGCTATCGCACCGAGTTTTGACTGCCAGTGAGGGGAAAATAGGACATATGTAGATGTAATTGACCGATAAACCTTGCAGGAGTCATCATGGAAGATCCACGGGAAACCAACGATGAGGAATTGAGGGAAGACGAGGCAATGGCTCAAATGCCGGATGAAGCGGATGAGGGTGTGCCCGTCGATGAAGAAACCCACGGAAACAGGGTTCAGGAAAAGATAGGAAACCGTGGAACCAAGAAACAGGAAACTCAGGAGGAAACGAAAAAATCAATTACCGGAACTGAAGCGCACCACGATCCGAGAAACGAGAACCCTGATTCCGGTCCGGCTCCCCTCAAACGGTATTGATTTTTCATCCCTTTTGTTCGGTAGAACCGTACATGCTACTTTCCGCTTGGCAATTCCCTCCAGAGTGCACGTTCTCGACGGGCGGAAGCACGAGGCTGCCAAGTGACTGTAGGGCAGGCACAGACTTCTGGGGGATATCTTGTCCATGGGTTAAGTCTCTCCAATAGTTACTTCTTCGAACACATCTCATCTCCAGCGGAAAACGCCTTTGCAGGTATGCACTGTTATTTGATCCGTTTGGAAAGAATAAAGAATAAAAGGATAAATGATGCGCAGTTCCAAGGCACAAGAAAGGCCCCGGTTCGGCTACTGTTGTCAGTGTTGTCGTGGCTCACTGTCTTGCGAATCCCCGAGCCGCTGTTCAATCTGCTATCACGCAGCACTTCCATCTACTGATCTTGCATCCCGCAGCCGACAATATCGATATACAGGCTGGGATATATATGGCGAGAAGGACGAGCATGGATCCGGCAGAGTTACTCGCGCGCTACACGGGGACGTGTCCTGGGTTCGTTCGGTCATCGGGACGGAAACCTTAATGCCGCTCGTATCGGGCGCGCTTGCTGGAATTTTTGTGGGCGGAGATATGCAGATCGCCGATAAATTTCTTCTCGGCATTGCTGGGGGATACACGCAGGAATCCTATGAAGGAGCGCGTCTTTTCACCGCTTCAAGCGACAGTTAGCCGGAGGCGTGGATGCGCATGTCCCCGGAGCAGCGACCCTGGGTATTTATTACCAGGGACAAATTCTTCACAACATTGCCGATCATGGTATTCGGGCAAACCTCAGTTGGAAATTCTGAGTTTGACGTCTGGCATTTTTTCAATCAGCTATTCCTTCACACTCTACTTTTCCAGGTAGTTTATATTTCCGTCCCCTCTTCCCGCAAAGCTATCCGGCGATGCAGGGGATATGTCAGCAAGTTGTCAAGCAAACTCAACCTTGGTCATTGAATCGTTTTTCTAATGTCATGGACGTCTGTTATAGTGTTTCCCCAACTCAAAACCGGTACGAGCAATGAAATGTCTTTTCGGCTAGGATTCTGCCCGGAGGAATAATATGAGAAAGACAAAATCCGTAAGGACTGTGACTGTGCTCATGCTCTCAATATCAGTCGCGGCGATGATGGCGGATATCGCACGCGCAGCTGCGGAAACAAGCACGGCCAAAGGATTCCGGTGGAGAGATGCCGCAGAAGTCTATTCCAAGGTTTGTAGTTATTGCCATGAAGGTCAGGTAGGGCCTCGCCTTTTCGGTCGAGAACTTCCGCCGGAATACATCCGTGCCATTGTACGGAACGGGAGCAGGGCGATGCCTCCATTCCGGTCGTCGGAAATCGACGATGAGTCGCTGGCGAAATTGGCCGAATATATCCAGCGCAATTAATCGGAAGGTGTGGGCGAGGAGGGAAATCGTGAACGTAAACAGACGTAATCTCATGAAAGGCTTGGTGACGGGAGGAGCGCTATTAGCGCTTGGACTCCCTCTACGAGTGTTTGCAAGTACAACGGCTGGAAGCGTGCGAAAATTTGGATTACTCCTGGGAAATACTCCAGCAGACGCGGCATTCGCAGCAGGAGTGCGCACTGCTTACGCTCTCAGTAGTAATGTACGGCTAAACGGAATTGCTGAAAGTGAGGCGGCAGGGCGAACGGAGTCGATTGGGAAAGTCTGGTTCTCTCCACCTCGCGTGATAAAACTGAAAGGCGGATTACTTAACGAGTATGAGGCAGTGGCGAAACTGCTGGAAGGTGCCCGTGGAGTACGTTGGATTGCCGTCATGGATGATGGCAGTGCGGCGGTTTTCATGGAATTGATGCGCAGTGCCGGTGCAGGAATGATTCTTCGGGGTTCACACGCATTTTCTGGTCATCGCACCTTCGGCCGCTCCAGCTTCTCCCGGGAGGTTCCCGAGCTTCGGCATGTGTGGACCGCCGCATCCCCAGAATTCAGTGCCGGTGATGTTCTTGCGGAGAAACTTCTTCCAGGTTACAGCAGTTTTTCTATTGTAGAGGATTTTCTTTCAAACGGATATTCCACTGCCGGAATGTATACTCGCAGAGTAAATAAGCCTAAACCGGGCTTCCTCAGTTACCGATTGGATGGATTCGATGATATTCATCTTCACTGTTCCGGTCTTTCGGCAGCAGACGGCTGTGAATCGGTGGGTTGGAGCAAGGCAGGCACGTGGGTGCCCCTCAAAGGACAGGAGCTGGAATCGGACGAGGGTTCAACGCGACCGAGGCATGGGCAGATGCAATCGACCGGTTGGATTGAATCCGTGGGATATGCCGCCATGACTGCCGCGATAGGATTGCATTCATATCAAATCCCTTGCTCCCAACGCGCATTTGTACATCAGCTACCGCTCGGGCCACATCCTCGGCGGGATGTACGCACCGAACGATTCGCCTCATTCGTGATAGAGACCTAACCCGGATAGGAGCAAGGGATTCAAAATGTCAAATAAATACATTGCATTGCCGAAAGGAATATCCGAAAAGACTTTCGATTCCGCCATTGCGGATTTTCGCAGTGTACTCGGCGATGCAGCCGTGTTTACCAGTGCCCAGCAGCTTGCCCCTTACATCAAAACGATGATGCCCGTGCCTGATTCTGACCACACCCCATCCGCTGCGTTAATGGCGACGACAGTAGAGGAGATCCAGAAAATTGTCGGGATATGCAACCGGTACAAGATTCCCATCTGGACCATTTCCACTGGAAAAAACCTCGGCTACGGCTCGGCGGCACCGGTTGAACGTGGACAGGTTGTCCTCGATCTCAAACGAATGAACCGCATACTGGAAGTTGACAAAGATCTGGCTTATGCCTTGGTTGAGCCGGGAGTGACTTACAAGCAGCTCTATGACTATATCGCCGAGCACAAGCTGGGACTATGGCTATCCATGCCTGCTCCTTCCGCAATTGCAGGACCGGTTGGCAATACGCTTGACCGTGGAGTGGGTTATACCCCCTACGGAGAACATTTCCTGTTTGCCTGCGGTATGGAGGTGGTCCTGGCAAATGGCGAAGTGCTGCGCACCGGAATGGGGTCGATGCCGAATTCCAATACCTGGCAGGTGTTTAAGTGGGGATACGGGCCCTATCTGGACGGGATTTTCACACAGTCCAATTATGGTATTGTCACCAAGTTCGGCTTCTGGCTTATGCCCGCCCCGCCTGCTTTCAAGCCTTTCGTCATTCAGTACGAGAATGAGGAAGATATCGTGGAGATCGTGGAGATCATTCGCCCGCTACGCATCAGCGGAGTGATTCCAAATGCAGTTGTCATTGCCCACGCATTATACGAAGCACCCGTCAAGGCCCGCCGCAGTGACTATGTAACCGGCCCAGGGTCTATTCCGGATGCAGCAGTGCGCAAGCTCGCAAAAGATCATCATCTGGGTATCTGGAACGTGTATGCTGCATTGTATGGTACGCCGGAACAGAACGAGGTGAACTGGAAGATCGTGATCCAGGCATTCGGTAAATCCGGCAAAGCGAAGATTCTGACCGAGCGGGAGGCGGGCGAGGATCCTGCCTTTAAATATCGCGCATCCCTCATGCGCGGCGACATGACACTTCAGGAATTTTCATTGTACAACTGGCGCGGGGGCGGTGGCTCCATGTGGTTTGCGCCGGTGTCTCAAGCAAGAGGAAGCGAGACGCTGAAACAGATGGCGTTAACCAAGCAGATTCTTGCCAAGTATGGTCTGGATTATTCCGGGGAATTTATCGTCGGAATGCGCGATATGCATCATATCGTAGACGTGCTCTATGACAAGACCGATCCGGGTCAGGTCAAGGCGGCATATCAGTGTTTCGATGAACTGCTGACAATCTTTTCTGCGCAGGGGTATGGGACCTACCGCGTCAATACGGCGTTTATGGACAAGGTGGCGGAAACATACGGACCGATACAACGTCAAGTCCACAGGACGCTAAAGAAGGCGCTGGATCCGAACGGTATCCTGGCGCCGGGAAAATCCGGTATTCGCTGACCTTTGGCTTGCCGATAAATCAAATCGGCCGCGGGACAGTATATTTTCAGTGAAGGAAGGCGCCTCCATTAAAGGAGGCCGCCTTTTTATTTTAATCAGGATTAATCAGGATAGTTCGCGCCGGCTTCTTCTTGTCCCGATCCACCCGATCAATGTAAGCCCGGCAAGCATCATCGCGTAAGTTTCAGGCTCAGGAGCAGGGGACAATGGTCCTTGTTCAATGGCAAGATTCACGCGGGCAGAAGTGGAAGGATTGAACCGAAGATTCTCGACATTAATGAGCAGTTCATCCCCTACCAGACGCACATCCGATGGTTGCAATCCCAATGTTGTCACGCTGTTGTCAATTTCTGCTGCGGCAATGCTCCTCGCGGTCTCGCTGTCAAACTGAAAAACAATTGTGTTCTGGAACCCGGCACCCAGCCGTGCGAAAGGGGTTGAGTTGGCAAAGTCGATGGTAATGTGGTCGTTGGCGATATCGATAGCAGCATTAACAAGATTTGGTGCGAATTCAGGCTGCCCTCCTGTTGCCGGATTGAGGAGGTTCATGATGAACTGCGTCGGGCTGCTATGCTCGGGAGTCAGCTGGCGGGTCATTATTGCCACATGGGGGTATTCGACTCCTGGTCCCGCCGTCACTGTCCGCTCAAGAGAGGTAATGACCGGGGAACTGGATGATGTATCCTGAAGAATCGTTCGAAGGGTGACGTCGGCACCGTTCAGCCCCGCGTAGGCGGGCATGGTTAACAGGAGAGTTGTTGTCAGAACAAGCTTTTTCATCTTTCGCTCCTTGTATTATTAATGTTAGAGAGTTACGAATCAGCTAAAACATTTTGTGAATGTGGCACTTGGAATTCAATTCTATAGCTAAAATTGAGGACGAGGTAATTTTTTATATGGTGGAAATTTCTGCCGCGCTTCTACGCGAAAGAGTGAACAGGACTTATGATAGATAAATAGAGGAGGCTGCATAAATAGAAATCCGAGCAGCGACGATTCGACAGAAGGGCGGGCTCTTCAGGATCGAGAACCTGACTTTGGATAAGCCACGTTCAGAAGAGGTGCTGGTTCGTATCATAGCCACTGGCATGTACCATATGACGTCCCCTTGCCGATTGTGCTAGGGCATGAAGGCCCGGTGTTGTCGAGCGGGTAGGCGACAATGTGAAGAAAGTGGCAGCAGGAGATCACGTAGTGCTGACCTATATGTGGTGCGGCCACTGCAGGCCGTGTCTCCATACCAGCTCTTGTCGAGCTTTATATGCAGGGACGCTTTCCATTCGACAAGCTCGTGAAGTTTTACCCTTTTGACAGGATCAATGAGGTGGCAGAGGATAGCGAGAAGGGTATCACCGTCAAGCCGATTATCAGGCTGGCATTATAAGAACCCTATCGTCCCACTTCTTGCATGCGGGAAGGGCAGGGAGGAAACCGCTTCCCGCGATATTGCACTCAATCCTCGTTCAGTAAGCGAAAACGCTGTGCGAGAAAGTCAATGAGCGTTCGCACCGATGGCAGAAGTCCGCGCCGAGATGGAAATACAGCGTGGACAATTTCCCGGTGAGGGATCCAGTCGGGTACAAGTCTGATCAGCGAACCTGACGCCAAATGATCACGTACCATCAGCACAGGTAATTGTACTATTCCCACACCGGCCAACGCCGCATTTCTTAAGGTAATCATATCGGTGGTGATTAAACGCGGCATGTGATGAAGCGTTGCCTGGACGCTGTCCGGGCCATGCAGCACCCAACTGTGGATTTGTTGAGGCGTCCCCAGTCCGAGGCTGGGCCAAGTGCTCAACTCGCCAGGCGTGCGAGGAAAACCGAAGTGCCGTACAAGCGCCGGACTACTCACCAGACACTGTCCCCGATCAGCCAGGACCCGCATGACCAGGTCACTATCCTGCAAGGGTGGGGGGCGCACGCGAATGGCTACATCCACTGCTTCGCTCAGCACATCCACACGTCGGTTGGTGGCCTCAAGATGGAGCGTGATGCGTGGATAACGCACCATAAAGTCGGCCAGCATCACTCCGACATTCACGTGCAGCAGCGCCACGGGACATGTCAGACGGACGACACCCCGAGGTTCAGCTTGCATTGCGTCTATTGCTTCCTGAGCAGCCTCCGCTTCCACGAGCATTGCCTTGCAGTGCTCGTAATAGGTCTGCCCGACTTCAGTAACCACAAAGCGCCGTGACGAACGCTGGATCAGGCGCACCCCAAGCCGCTCTTCCAGCGTTGCGATGCGACGGCTGAGCTTTGACTTGGGCACTCCCAGTGCCCGGCCCGCCTGCGTAAAGCCGCCGTGATCGACTGTCTGAACGTAGTAGTAAAGGTCATTCAAATCTTGCATAGCAGTTACCTATCGTCCTAAGAATAGGACTCTGATAGCTATTCTAGCAGCCTACACACTTACTGGTTTCGAATCTATACTTTCATTACATCTTATTTAATCAGGAGTTCGACGTGAAAAGAATTCTCGGTATTTACAATGCACCTCGTTCCCATTGGGTGGGAGACGGCTTCCCCGTGCGTTCCATGTTCTCGTACCAAAGTCACGGCAAGCAACTCAGTCCTTTCCTGTTGCTCGATTATGCAGGGCCAGCCGATTTTTCACCTGCTGACAGGCCTCGCGGTGTGGGCAAACATCCGCACCGCGGTTTTGAGACAGTCACTATCGTTTATAAAGGTGAGGTGGCGCACCGTGACTCGACCGGACAAGGTGGAACTATCGGTCCCGGTGATGTGCAATGGATGACAGCGGGCGGCGGTATCCTGCACGAGGAGTTCCACTCCCCAACATTCACTGAATCCGGCGGCGTACTGGAAATGGTACAGTTGTGGGTGAATCTGCCAGCCAAGGACAAAATGACCGCACCCCGCTATCAAGCCATCCTCGACCGTGATATTCCAAGAGTAGCGCTCCCTGACGAGGCGGGAACGCTTCGCGTGATTGCAGGCGAGTATGCCGGTCATGCGGGTCCAGCCAGAACCTTCACGCCAATGCACGTCTGGGATATGCGGCTGAAACAGGGGGGGATGAGCGAATTGACACTTCCTGAAGGATGGAACGCGGCAGTGATTGTTCTGCATGGGACCGTGCTCGTGAATGGCGAAACAGTTGCTCGTGAGGCGCAGATGGTGGTGTTGGATCGGGCGGGTCGAGATCTCTCGATTGAAGCCAACAACGACGCTATAGTACTGCTGCTAAGCGGCGAACCCATTGACGAGCCCATTGTTGGTCATGGCCCATTCGTGATGAACAGCCAGCAGGAAATTATCCAGGCCATGAATGATTTCAACAGTGGTCGCTTCGGGCAAATAACCCATTAGTCCCCAGTTTACTGTTTCCGGCGGAGCGACAGCTATTTTCAGTCGGACAGGAATCATTCCGTCCAATCGCACATTCCTGCGCGCGTCAAATGATGCAGGATCGGGCGGGAGCGGATAGCAGAAAGTTCGTTCCTTCGCTTTTAGCTATCACAATGAACCAATGAACGAGAGGAAAAACATGGCTCTTAGACTTCACATCATTATCTGCAGTACCCGGCCCGGGCGGGTGGGACCTTCCGTTGCCAGATGGTTTCATGAATTTGCCGTACAGCACGGAAAATTTGAGGCGGTGCTGGTCGATCTGGAGGAATTCAATCTGCCGGTATATGATGAACCCGAACATCCGGTCCGTCAGCACTACCAGCATGAGCATACGAAGAAGTGGGCGGCGAGCGTGAATGCGGCAGATGCCTATGTATTTGTGACACCGGAATATAATTTCGGAGCCCCGCCTTCTCTCCTGAATGCGCTCAACTATGTTTACAAGGAATGGAATTATAAGCCTGCGGCATTGGTAAGCTACGGCGGAGTCTCAGGTGGCATGCGCGCGGCGCTGGTTGAAAAACTTACTCTTACGACACTGAAAATGATGCCCATGATGGAGGCGATTGCAATCCAGAATGTGTCGGCACATCTGGATGATGTCGAAAATTTCTTTCCGAACGACCACCATACGAGTTCGGGTGTATCCTTGCTCAACGAACTTCATAAATGGGCAGTGGCGTTGAAGACGATGCGGCAATGAACTTTAACCCTGTTTATCGTAGTCAACTTCATTATCGCTCTTGAAATGCCTCGGATCGGCGCATTGCTCTCGTTATCCCGTGAACACCATGCATCCCTGGTAGTGGCGCGCGATGCGCGACGTGCAGCCGGTACCGGCGACCCAGCCGCATTATCCGCAGCTATCAAGCGTATCGAGAGCCATTGGACTACGCTTCTGGTCCGGCATTTCGAGGTGGAGGAACAGCTGCTGGAAACCGTGGAGAGTTCGCTCGATGCAGAAATGGCAGCACGAATTCGCGCGGAGCACGAAGAGTTACGAGGATTGGCCTGCAATAGCTGCAAGCTTGACCCGAGGGAGCGGTTGCGCCGATTCGGCGACCTTCTCGGCTCGCATGTACGTTACGAGGAACGAATCGTTTTTCCACAGCTGCAATCACATCCTGGCATTATCAATGCGAATGTATAGCTTGTGCGACCGCTCAAGTTTTTCAGAAAACCTGTTAGTCGAAGGAGACGTATGAATTTTCCAGATTTCTATGAAAAAGCGCCTGTTGTACGCACTCGCGACCCATTTGCCGCTATGCTGGGTGCCGCCCGTGATGGCGTGTTGGAATACTGTTATATGGATGCCGTGCGCCTTGCCGGACATTCCTGCCCTACGGTTGCGGGTGCGTTTCTGGTTGGGCGTGCAGCATTGGCCGCTTTGTACCCGGATGAGCCTGCGGAACGCGGTAATATTGCCGTGTATATGCCGGCGCCGGAGCACGAAGGTGTGACGGGTGTCATGGCGCAAGTACTGACTTTGCTCACAGGCGCTGCTTCCAGCAACGGTTTTCATGGCATTCGCGGACAATTCCGACGCCAGGGTTTGCTCACTTTCTCGGAGCAACGGGAAGGGGAGGCGATTACCTTCAAACGCCTCGATACGGGTGCAAGCGTAGCGGTGCATCTCAACGTCTCGCCGGTGCCGGCGGATCCTGCTCAGGGAGAGCGGTTGGGAGCCATTCTGGAGGGCCATGCCAACGACTTGCAGCGCGAGGCATTCGCACAGGCATGGCAGGAACGTGTACGCCGCCTGCTATTGGAGTTTGCGGATGATCCCGATGTGATAAGAGTGAGGCCTGTATGACAGCCTTGCAATAGCATTCGGCACTCCAATCCAGCCAGCAGGGGGAAATACTGTGTGACCTGCAAAGGGGCGCAACCTGGCGGGACAATCAGGCCAGCATGGCGTGCGATATACCGGCTTTCAGATTTAAAGGTCTTCATCCCGGTACGGATCATCGAGGCTCCCCTTGGTGTTGCCTAGGGGGTATTCTATCAGGAGGCAAAATTGTGCTGCGGCTTTTCTGTGATGGAAGCTCGCCATTTATTGTGTAGAGAGGGCATGGCCCTGAATGCCCCGGCATTGAGGGGGACCGCGTTGAGGTGATCTTGATTACTCGTTGGGCACCCGTTCCTGTCGCTGCTTCCGCACCTGTATCTCTATTCAGATTTGGGGGAGTACAAATAATATAGCCGTTGAATCTGTGAAGAGGCGTCCCGGGCGGCATGTAGCTGCCGGAGTATTGAAAGCCGGATACTGCATCAATATAAGGCTGCATGGGCAGCACAATGACTGGGCGGCCAAATGAATGCATGTTGAGCAGGGTGTCACCATGAGCTTGTGCAGATACACCAGGCTGATTTACGGATGCTGGGGAATAAAAGGACGAGAAAAAAGAGCTGGCAGGGCCACTTGGCGTCAATTCCGCTGTAGGTCCGGCTATCAGAACAGTGCCTTCTGGCACATCCATCTCCCCCGATCCCAACTCTTGTGCTGTTGCATCATTTGAATATGGCAGACCAAATATAAGAAGCGTTACGAGTTTTTTTATCACAGGATTTCGCTTAAAAATATGAATAAGGCTTTGGAAGCAGGAGATAGGGTAGTATTTAGTGGACGACCCCATGACCTTTAATTTATAACACTGGCGGGAGAAAAATCAATTTTGCTGTGATTGGATAATTCAGGGGAAAAATCACTTTCTCTTAAGTCAATTTGGCGGCAACAAATAGCTTGACAATAGCCTGTAACGGTGTATAATGCGCATCCATATTGTGGATTGTCGTGCGCGATCACAAAACTAAAAACTCCGCTGTAGCGGTTGTACATCCACCCGTCTCGTGCGGGTTTTTTATTGCCCGCTTTTTAAGCGGGTTTTTTATTGTCTGTCAAAGTCTAATGCCCACGCATAGTATCAAATAAGAAAGATCAGCAAGTAAGCTGTTTTTTTACTTGTAGTAGCAGGGGTAATAAAACTTTGGCGGAAGATAAAAATATTTGCAAGAAACTGTATCTTGGCTATGGTATTAGGAAATAATTGAACCGGTATCCGTGCCTGCTTAGGCATCTTAAGCTTCATTATTGATGTCAGAAGACGGAACTGAAACAGTGCAGTGCGATAGACTTGGTGCTTCGATAAACATCCCCTGAGTCTCGCTCATCACCTCGATCCTTGCAACTCGGATCGGAGCGAATGGAAGACAAAGGACGGAGGGCAATTCTGGATCAACTGGTTGCACATGTTCAGTTAATTCTATTGAGTCAGCCAGCAAACAGTACGAACGTCACCCGATATTGGCTGAAAGACGGTATCAAGTGACGTTCAAAGCACGCTATTGTTGAGCGTGAGCTGGATTCGGTTTACTGAATCCAGAGTCGGACAAAATGACGAGATTGATGATATTTTTTGGCCGAGTCAATAAGCCCGTATCCGTATTTGCAGTAACAGCCAACCCGCCTCGAGCGGGTTTTTTTATGTCCGCTTCTCGCGGATTTTTCGAGGCAATAATACAAATGTTTATCAGAAAATGATTACGGCGATCAAATCAATGATTGGTGCCATCAAACCAGTAATTGAGGCAATCAGACCAAGGATTACGGTAATCCTGGTTGCCATTTTTGCAGCGCTTGCTTTTACCGGTGGATACTTTGTCAGTGATTGGCGATCTGAATCGCAGATGCAGCGCTTGAGTTCGCAGAATGCAGTATTGTCGGCGGCAAACGAAAAGTGCGCATTGGATATCCGGTCGGTGAAGACAGCGATGAGTACGTTGACGGAAGTGGCGGCTGAGAGAGAAAAAAGTGCAGCCGAGGCAATGCGTCATGCAACTGCTGCTGCGGCAAAGCACACGAGCCAGGCAAAGAAAATACGCGCCTTTCCACCGGTAGCACCCGAGCATCAGTATGAGGCAATCACGAGAGAGCAGATAGAGTATGTGCAGAGCCGCCATCAGAACGATTAGATCCAACCCCGTGTATTCCCGTAGTACCTCCTCGCGATTCAATCGCTGCCTGCTAGCCCACCTGGCGCTGGTTTTTGCGACCTTATTGACCGGTTGTGCGGGGAAGCCGGTGATTCAGACTCAGGTGGTCGAGAAACCTGTTGCTGTCCCTTGTCTCATTGATACTCCCTCCGAGTGCAAGTCGGCCTATGCGATTGATCGCGTGTCAATCAAGGACGACCCTCTGACGATCAATAGAGCGCTGCGTACGGAAATAGAAGAAAGATCGGCATGTGAGGTCAAATTACTTGCTGCACTGAGGGGATGCAAGAAGGGTATGAGGAGCCTGTAAAAGGAAATGGAAAGGGAAGCGCTGATAAAGCCGGATATGTGGAAATTTGAGGGTGAAGTATCTAGCGAGGAAGCAGAAAAGGATGCGGTAAGTGTAGAGCCTGCGAGTCCGAAAAAGAGCAGTCGAGCCGTAAAGAGACGTGAGGTACTTGACACGATCTTTGCTGGCATTTCACTTGGAAAGTCGGCTCGTGCGATGTGCATGGAGGTCGGTATCAGTCAGAGGATTTTATGGAACTGGCTGGCGAGTGACGAAGAACTCATGCGCCAATATCAACGCGCCAAGGAGCTTTGCGTGGATGCCTATGCCGAGGAAATCATCGAAATTTCAGATGAGGGGTCAAGAGATACGTATGTCGATGAGAAGGGACGGGAGGTCATAAACCGGGAGGTTATTGCGCGCGCGCAATTGCGCATCGATGCCCGCAAATGGTACGCCGCACGACTGGCACCTAGGAAATATGGCGACAAATTACCTGTCATACATGAAGGCAGCGATGCCAAGAAATCCGTGGTGCATAACATCGCGATAGCTTTTGTCGCTCCAGAAGATAGAGGCAATGAGCCAAATGTATCGTCGTAAATGGCGATTCGAGTGCTATGACTCCCCATAGAGCTGAATTTCCGTCAAAGCTCAGATTTCTGTTTGAACCGGCACGCTACAAGGTCTTATATGGAGGAAGAGGGGGCGCGAAATGCCTCGGCCTTGGAACACCTGTCTTGATGTCCGATGGAACAATCAAGGCTGTGGAGGATGTTGTGGTTGGAGACCTGGTAATGGGACCTGATTCAACCCCAAGAAAGGTTATCTCCACGATTCGTGGTGAGTCTGAGCTTTTTAGAGTTTCTCAGACTTCGGCTATGACATACGTTGTTAACGATGAGCATATCCTTTCCCTCAGAAAATCGAAATCGTGTTCGATGGATACGAGCGGCACGATGCCAAGCGGGAACCTCAAGAGGCTAAGAGGACGGTATCCAGATTGGCCTGATGTGACAAACATTAGAATTAAGGATTACATCGCGCAATCGAAGCGTTGGAAAGATAATTTTCGTGGGTATAAGGCTGGCCTGATTCAATTTGATCAGCGTCCGGTTCCGGTTAATCCTTATCTGCTTGGCGTGTGGCTTGGGGATGGTCTTCATCGCGAGCTAATGATCACATCTGCCGATGAAGAGATTATCGAATGGATGCGCGAATTTTGCGTGTTTAATGATTTGATTTTCACCAAAGGCGAGAAGAAAGGAACCGCGGCGTGTGATTACAGACTAGGCCGGAACCCAGCAAACGGGCGAGAAAATCCAGTATGGCGTGGGTTTAAAGAGCTTGGTGTCGTATCGAACAAGCATATTCCGCAAATCTATCTATCAAACAACGAAGAGATCAGGCTGCAAGTGCTTGCTGGGCTGATTGATACTGATGGATCAACGAAAAAAAATGGTTACACGATAGCGCTTGCAAACGAGAGGCTTGCTAATGAAATAAAGCTATTGGCTGACACGCTTGGTTTCCGTACTTCAATTTCCAAGAAAAGGACAATCTGCACAAATAACGGTGTGCGCGGAGTCGCTTGGAGAGTTGGAATCAATGGGGATTGCTGGAAGATTCCATGCAAAGTAAAGCGAAAGCAGATAAGGAAAGAAGACTACAAGCCGAATAAGGACAAGATGTTGTCCTATCTCAGTGTAGAGGATATAGGCATTGGCCCTTACGCTGGATTTTCTATAGATGGCGATCACTTGTTTTGCCTAGCTGACGGCACTGTGACGCATAACTCTTGGGGCGTTGCCAGAGCACTATTGATTCAGGCGGCTGCAACTCCACTTCGCATCTTGTGTGCGAGAGAATTTCAGAATTCTATCGTCGAATCTGTGCATCATTTATTGAAAGCCCAGATAGAAACCATCGGTTTAAGCTCATTTTACGAGGTACAAAACAGCGTTATCCGTGGAGCAAACGGTTCCGAGTTCATCTTTGCCGGTCTGCGTAGCAACGTAACCAGGATCAAGTCGTTCGAGGGCGTGGACAGGGTCTGGGTGGAAGAAGCCCAGACGGTAGGCAAGACAAGTTGGGATACCCTCATTCCGACCATTCGTAAAGAGGGATCGGAGATCTGGGTGACTTACAACCCTGAACTGGAAACCGATGAGACACATCGGCGATTTGTAATCAATTCCCCTGTTGGCGCTGTCGTAGTAAAAATCAATTGGAATGACAACCCATGGTTTCCGGAGACCCTGCGACGGGAAAAGGATGAACTGAAAGCACGTGACCCGGATGCCTACCAAAACGTATGGGAAGGGAATTGCCGGGTAACACTAGACGGCGCGGTTTATGCGAAGGAGCTTCGGTTGGCACAGGAAGAAGGAAGGATAAGGAACGTGCCATATGATGAGGCAAAGCCAGTACACACCTTCTTTGATCTCGGCTGGGCCGACAACACCAGCATCTGGTTTGCGCAGACCGTTGGCAACGAACTCAGGTTGATCGATTACTACAGTAATAGTCAGATGCCAATTCAGCATTATATCGGAGTGCTGCAAAACAAAGGGTATATGTATGGTACAGACTGGTTACCACACGATGCCAGGGCTCGGACATTAGCAACCGGGCGCAGCGTGGAGGAAATTATGCTTGCAGCGGGGCGAAAAGTAAGAATCGTGCCAAATCTCTCTATTCATGATGGTATTAATGCGGCAAGAACCATCTTTCCACGTTGCTATTTTGATGAGCTGAATTGTGCAGAAGGCCTGCAGAGCTTGAGGCGCTATCGGTTTGATGTGGACACCAATTCCGGTCAATTCAGCGCAAGACCCTTACATGATTATCACAGTCATGCAGCCGATGCCTTCCGCTATTTTGCTGTGGCAATCGAGGAGGATAAACCGGCTGTGAGTGCACGAGGTATTAATATGAAAGGTTGGCGGGCATGACTGAGGCAGGTGTTACGGCAGATATTTCGATTGAGGCTTATAGCAAAATATGTCGCGATATTCGGGATCAACCGAAGTGGCGAGCGGACTCGGACACGGACTGTGATTATTACGACGGCGCGCAGACCAGCGTGGAGGTGATCGAGCGGCTGAAGATGGCAGGTATTCCTCCTCAGGACTCCAATCTGATCAAGCCGACGATCAATGCAGTATTGGGGCTGGAAGCGCGTAGCCGAACGGATTACAGGGTGACGGCGGATGATGAGAGCCAGGCAGAGATTGCGGAAGGTCTTTGCGCAAAAATCAAGGAGGCCGAGACCGAATCACGGGCAGACCGGGCCATGTCAGACGCGTATTCCAGCATGATTCGTGCGGGTATCGGATGGGTGGAAATATCCCGGGAATTTGATGCGCTCAAGTATCCGTATCGTGTCCGGGAGGTGCATCGTAACGAAATTTACTGGGACTGGAGTTCAAGAGAGCCGGATCTGTCCGATGCTCGATATTTGCGACGAGATAAGTGGATAGACCGGCTTCAGGCTGCACTTATGTTCCCGGACCGAGCGGAAGTCATTGCAAATAGCTGGAAGGGATGGAACGACACGGATGTATATGAAGGCTATGACAATGGCTTGGCCCGAGCGTATGAGATCGAGCAGGCATGGAGTCGCGACCAGGAAGACTACCTGAACCGGAACTCGGGTATGGTCAGGCTTTCCGAATTATGGTATCGGCATTTCGAGGATGCATACGTCCTGGTATTGCCTGATGGAAAGATAATCGAATACAGTGAGGATAATCCATATCATCAGGCAGCGGTTGCCCAAGGTTTCGTACAGGTCCAGAAGTCGGTTCTCACCAGAATGCGGGTTTCAATCTGGTTGGGGCCGCATAAACTAATGGACGTTCCGAGTCCATTCCCTCATTCAGATTTTCCATATGTTCCATTCTGGTGCTTTCGCAAGGATAGGAGCCGAGCTCCCTATGGATTGATTCGTGACATGCGGGGACCCCAGGATCAGATAATCGATCTGGATATTCTTCTCTACGAAGTCCTCAATTCGGTAAAAGTCGAAGTGGACAATGATGCGCTCGATCTCAGCCAGAATTCTTATCAGGAGGTTGCCAATAATATAAGCAGTCTGCGCTCGATGACCATTCTCAACTCTCAGCGAAGGAATGCCAGCGGCTTCAGGGTGATACGTGAGCATCAGCTTGCCGCCCAGGTGTTTCAGCTCGTGCAGGAACGCAAGCGAAGAATCGAAGAAGTGGGGGGAATCTATCGTACTATGCTGGGAGCACATACCTCAGCAAGCAGCGGTGTGGCGATCAACAGCCTGGTGGAGCAGGGTTCGACCGTGTTGGCGGAGCCCAATGATAATTTTCGCCATGCTCGCCGACTTGTTGGCCAGCAACTTCTTGCGCTGATCAAGGAGGATATGATTGGAAGACCAGCGCAAATTACCGTCCAGCAAGGTAATAAACCCAAGGTGGTTTATTTCAATCGCCAGTTGGATGATGGGTTGGTACACAACGATATTGCTTCTGCAATGGTCAAAGTTGTGCTTGAGGATATTCCCGCTACTCCGACATTCCGAGCGCAGCAGTTGCAAGCCATGTCGCAAATCGTACAAGCCGCGCCCCCTCAGTTCCAGGCCGTGCTTTATCCGGTAATGCTCGAGCTGTCCAACGTTCCGAACCGGCATGAGCTGGCCTATCAGTTAAGGCAGGTGGCTGGCATCCGCGATAACCCGCAATTGCAGGTCATGCAGCAGATGATGCAGGAGGCGCAAGAGCAGATTGGTGAGTTGCAGCAGAGATTGGGAGAGACTGAGCAGCAGCTTAAGGACAAATCGCGCGAACTTGACTTGAAAGAGCGTGCGCAGGCGCACAAAGAGGATATGGATGACGCAAAACTCCGTCTGGGGGCGGAGAAGATTGCTGATTGTCATATAGGTAACGCATTATCCCCATAAAAGGAGTAACAAAATGATTCGGTTTCTGAATGACGAAACTGTGGCGGGATACAGATACGGTAAGGGTGCAATTTCCAGGTTTGATGATGTGACTGAAGCGATTTTGATTGCTCAAGGTGATGCTGAAGATTATCCAGCAGTTACCAAGCCGGTAGAGGTGCTGTCGAGTTCGGCCGTGGCTGCCTCATGCGTGTTGACGGCGGTGGATGAGGTTCTGGGATCGTTCACTGTTCGCGCGGGAATCATAGGTGTCAACAGCATTATTCAGATCGAGCCACTTTGGACATTTACAAGCAGTGCCAACAACAAGATTCTGAAAGTCAGCATTGGCGGCGTGACAGTTTACAGTGCTACGCGCACTACGTCTGTCAAAGAAGCGCCGCTGATTGTCCTGGCAAACCGTAATTCCCTGGTATCGCAGATACAGCCTTATGACAACACGTACTTAACGGCAGGATTCGGCACTCCGGCAACTTACACCATTGATTTTGCTAATAGTGTCACCGTCGACATTACCGGTCAAAGAGCAAACAGCGGCGACACGCTCAAGCTCGAATACTTCCGCGTCCTGCATTTTGTGGGGGATTGATGGCAACCTGGCACGTTCGTCCTGATATATCACATAGCGGTACGCGCAATGGACAATCCTACGCTTCTGCCTGGGGCGGCTGGTCTGAGATTGTTTGGGGCACTTCAGGGGTAAATACCGGAGACACTTTATACATCTGTGGAACGCACACATATACTTCAGTTATTGCGCTAGGCAACGTTACTGGCGTCACTATCAAGGGGGACCACTCATCTGAGTCTGGATCGCTTTCTTTCAGAGGCAACAATATCTATTTCAATATAAATCGTTCTTCAATAACCGTTGAGGCGCTGACAATCACATCCCAAAACAGATGCATTGTGCCAAGTGGGGCACCGATGACTGGGCTTGTAATCAGGAATTGCACATTCTACGGGTCAGCAGTGCCATGTATTGAATTTCTCCCGATAAACACCTGGGGCTGGATTAATACCATAATCGACGGCAATACGTTCAATGGCGGGGTTGGCGGTGGTGGCGCAGCCGCGATAGGCTGGTGGCCTCAGAGCCCCCTCAATACGTATCACGAAAATATAAAGATCACGAACAATACCTTCAATGGCTGTTCGGCGACGCATGGCGTAATCATTCTGCACGCTACTCCAAATGCGCTAGGCACGACAGAAACCCCGTCCAATGTTCATATTTACGATCTTGAAGTAAGCAGAAACACTTTTACCAATTGCGGCGGCGCTGCAATCAAGGCATATGTCCCAGAAACCGGACGCAACAAAGGCGTGAAAATTTGCGGGAACAAGATAACCAATCAAAGAAGAGTTGGCGAACTTGGGGGGGGGATTGTTGTAGGGGGGTTCATTCAAACAGATACCGCAGACTTTGGACAGAATGTAATCGAAAATAATGTAGCGGACGGTCTCGAAGGTACAACTGGGTTTGCCAACATTATGTATGGAAGCTACATCATAAGGCACAACTCTGCGAAGAACATCTCTTCAATTATCTACGATGGCTGCGGGCTTCTATTTGATCATGGTGCCGATGGATGTGTGGCCTATGGCAACTACCTTGAAAATCTGGCAGGGACCGCCGACTTCACAGCCGGGGCCGCAATCGGAATCATCTATGAAGCAACCAATATCACCTGCTACGGGAACGTCATAAAGAATTGCCACATGGGCGTATTTTACGGAAACCAGACTTCCGGGCGGGTGAGCAACATCTTCAATAACACGTTCATCAACTGCGGTCTGGCCGGGATCCACGGAAACCCGACCACATTCCCGTCCGATTCCAATTACTGCAAGAACAACATATTCATAGCCGCCAGCACAGCGTCGAAAGCGATCCGCTATGACTCGGGGACGTGGAACCGGGAATCGAACAATGTGTTTTACGGCTTCGGAGCCGGGACGCAAGCCCTTGATGCAGCCAGTCTCACTGTAAACCCCGATCTCGATAACGAGTACCGACCAAGGGCTTCACAAGTAAAGCGGGTTGGAGCTTACCTTGGAGGCAAGGATTACTACGGAAAACAGTTTTATAACACTCCCAATATTGGGGCAGTGGAAGACGTAACGAACACCCCGCGCTATGCGCTGAGATATAGATAGAACCAAACAGAATCAATCAAGAGCCGCTTCTGGAAACAGGGCGGCTTTTTATTGGTTTTAGCTCATGCGACGCACGAGCGACGATTATGTAGTCGTAGTGTTGAAACCCCTGATCAATACGCTTCTTGTGTTGCTCGGGGGTTTCTTTTTTGAACCCTGCTCAAGGCAGGCCCGCTCACTGGGTTAAGTAGTTTGGAGGAAAGATGGAAGTGGATCAGCTTAATTCGCAAATCTTACCCCGGAACAAATCGAGATATTGGAAAGCAACCTGGGCAAGCTTGCGGAGATTCTAGGCGCACGAGGAAGTACCGGAGGAAGAGGGAAAGGAGAAATCCGGACTCAATGTGAAGGATGGCATGCTCAGTAAGGAGAGCGATGATGAAGGTGAAGATGAGCCTGTCGTTCTGAGCAGGAGCGGCAAGGGAACTATTCCACAAGGAGCTGTGGGTAGAGAACGATTTGATATTTGAATAAACGGAAAGGGCAAATATGATTCGATTTTTGAATGATACAACTGTAGCAGGATATGTCTACGGAAAAGGAACTGTTGTGTCCTTTGATAAAAGTGTTGAGAATAATCTGATAGCGCTGGGCTCTGCTAAAGCAGACGATCCTGGCACATTTCATCCTTATTACCACTTTCATGGCTTCGCCGGAAACCAGGTTGCAGACGACGATAAATTTTACGACCTGACAGGATTAAACCATGCTTCGCTCGGCGCGAACCTGTCTGTTTCGCAACTCTGGACGACAAATTCTGGCTATGCGTCTACGATTGACCCGACAAGCGGCGCAACCGATTCCGTATTGCGCATTCCCAACCTGAACTTCGATTATGCGAGTGGCGAGAAGCTGATTATCTGGTGGCTTGGCAAAGTCACAGCCGAGGGTTCGTACGCCCGAATGATGGGAGATGGCTATGGTACAGCCGCAGGGCAGCGAGGCATTCGCATCTTTTTGTCTACAAGCGGAATCATTAGCTTTGCCCTCACGGGCGCTACCGAAGCCTATTCTTCAAATGCGCACAAGAGCATTTCGGGCGGCCTGCACAGTTTCGCTATAGCCGTGGACGGCGAAGGTAAGCAGCACGGTATATGGGTGGACGAGGAGTATTCTCTCTCTGAAGGTTCATACACTTCCCTAGTCGGCGGGATTGACACGCGCAATTCCAACACGTTCAACGTAGGTACGTTCTTTCCTGCGTCTGCCAACTCCACTTTTGGTATCGCAATGGCGACGAGGGCTTTGGCAATACTTAGGCTTCCACCGAACTACACAATGCCCTCTGTTGGGACATTGACGGGCGTTTTTCAACAGCTTCGCTCGAATCCGGGCCACCTCATTTTGGAGAGCGCATTCTGATGACTCAGTTATTCAATTTTCCTCTTGACGTTGACTTCTCGGGTACGTATTTACAGGGAAATGGCGTTGCTGGGCGGGGGGATGATATGCGGACCGGAATTTCTGATCGACTTGAGATTATTAACGGAGTGGCCAGGACAACGTTGTACGGGACGGATCAGAAAACAAACTTCGGGTATAGAAGCGAAATACGGTTCGGGTCATTTCCTAATTCTGGCGAGTGCTGGTCCTCGGTAGATTTCATGATTGATCCGCTGTGGACAACGAAAAACGTTGCCACCATCGGTTCCTGGTATCCGACACCGGATGCCGGGGAAGAGTTGCTGGTTAAGCACGTCAATATTGGTTTGCGTCTCGTGGACAGAGATACGCTCTTTGTGAATGTCCCTGCTGTGGTGTTGCCTGCTGTAAGCAATATAGGCAAGACAGTTGCAGTCACAAAACTACAGCAAGGGCGCTGGTACAACATCACGATCAGGATAAATCTGCAAACAACTGCTGTGGGCTGGCGTGAGGTTTATCTGGATGGTGTGAAGATTTTCGGAGAGTACAACGTGCCTACAGCTTATGAGGACGCAAATGGTCCCTATTTCAAGATGGGGCCAAGAACGCTCGCACAGGACTATGACATGGTGAGAATGTGGGTACGGAACGCCAAGCAATGGGTTGGAAATGAAAGCTTCTCCACGGCTATGGGCGGGGTGCCAGTATCTCCTTTGAGAATGTTGCGGCAATAACGTTTAATCAGGGGCCTATCGAGCCGCCTCTGGAAACACTGGCGGCTTTTTATTGGTTTTCACTCATGCGAATACGCTAGCGACAATATTTCAGTAGTAGTCTCCTGAAACCTCTGATCAATGCGCTTCTTGTGTTGCTCGGGGGTTTCTTTTTTGAACCCTGCCAAGGGCAGGCCCGCTCACTGGGTTAAGTAGTTTGGAGGAAAGATGGAAGTGGATCAGCTTACGGATGAGCAAATCGCAAATCTTACACCGGAACAAATCGAGATATTGGAAAGCGACCCGGACAAGCTTGCGGAAATTCTAGGCGCACAGGAAGCACCTGAGGAAGAGGGAACGGAGAAATCCAGCTCTGATGGGAAAGACGATGCGTTCAGCAAAGTGAGCGACGATGAAGGCGAAGATGAGCCTGTCGTTCTGAACAAGAGCGGCAAGGGAACTATTCCCTACAAGAAGCACAAGGAACTGCGGGTAGAGAACTCAGCACTGCGTGAGCAGCTAAAGTCCGCGCAAGGCAAACTCGACGAATTCCTGACGCGGAAAGAGGAAGCAAAGGAAATAGAGACCATTGCGCTGGATGAAAAACTCAAGACGCATCTGGAGGCTCTGAAGGAAGAGATGCCTCAACTTCATCAGGTGCTCAGTGCACTGCTCGAGGGGAGTCGGAAGCAGGGCGAAAGGCTGGAACAAACACTGCGGGAGTTGGAGCGTGAAAAGGAGGAATCCGAGCGCATAAGCCAGCAGAGCATTACGGAGCAAGTCGCTGAGGCAAAAGACAATAATCCTGATCTCGTACATTGGGAAAGTAATGACGCTGACGCCTGGGAAGAAGCACTGAAGCAAGACGAAATCTTGAGAACCAATACGAAGTGGGCAGGAAAGCCTTATACGGAACGGTTCCAGGAGGTTGTCCGGCGTGTCAGGGCGATTATGCCGGGAGCCTCCACTCCAAAAAAGAAGTCCGATCCGGGAATGATTAAGGCGGATGTACAAGCCAAGCTTGAGGCAGCCCCGGTGAGGAAACCTGTAACTCTATCGGATATTCAGGGTGGAGCAAATCCAGCCTCTGAACGTGAGCAGCTTGAGAATCTGAGCCCTTTTGAACTTGCTCAGAAGTTGATGAAGATGTCCACGCATCAGGCGGCAGCCTTGAGAGCCGAGCTTGATTAAGGATTATTGATTAAATGGCTGAAACAAACGTAGCAAGCGGAAGTTCACTGGCAGTCAAACACTATAGCGCAGCGCTCTTTGCCAATACGCTCAAAGGATCCACAGCGATTGACAGTCTTGTCGGTCCAGTCGAGCCTTCGGTAGCAATGCAGAAAATTGCCGGCCAAACAAATCCGGGCATGCCTGTTGTGCGTATCGATAATTTGATGAAGAGTGCTGGCGATGTCGTATCCCTCGATCTGGTCGATACCGTAGGTGGCGAACCGCTGATGGGCGATGTCAATCGTGAAGGACGAGGCAGTGCGCTTTCGTTCTCCTCAATGGAGATCAAAATCGATCTATCCAGTAAGGTCATTGATGCCGGTGGCAGCATGTCGCAGCAGCGCACCAAACATCAGTTGCGTGAAATTGCCCTGGCGCAGTTGTCAGGTTATTTCCCCCGTCTCGACGCCCAGGAAACACTGGTACATCTTGCTGGGGCGCGCGGATCGCAAACTGGTTCGGATTGGACAGTACCGCTTCAAAGCGCTCCGAACTTCAGTGCCATAATGGTGAACCCCGTGAAGGCACCTACCTATAATCGCCATTTTGTAGTGAACGGCGCCAATCTGACTTCAGGGGGGCAGCAGTTGGGGTCCATCGTTTCAACAGATGCCCTGCGCTTATCGCATCTGGATCTGCTGCGCAAGAGGCTCGATGACATGGATCAGCCGCTGCAATCCGTCAAACTGGCAGGGGATCGGGCCGCGCAAACTTCCAAGATGTGGGTGTTTCTCGCCACACCCAATCAGTACTCGCTCCTTTTGACCGAAGGTTCGTTACGTGCATTTCAGCAGAACGCCATCAATCGGGCGGCATATTTTGACGAGCGCCACCCATTGTTTGCCGGTGAGGTTGGAATGTGGAATGGCATTCTGGTGATCAAGAATGAGCGCGCGATCCGCTTTATGCCTGGCGAAAGCACGAAGATAATTACCGCAGCGAATGCGGCAACTGCAACAGAAACCGATCAAGCTGTCAATGGAGCATTGACAGCCGGCTATGCGATCGAGCGTGGATTATTATTGGGTGCACAAGCATTGGGTGTCGCTTATGGCAAAGCCAGGGTCAGCGGAATGCAGTTTGGGTGGAAGGAGCATTGGTATAACTTTGAAAGTAATCTGGAAGTGATGGGTGAGAAGGTTTGTGGTAAAGCGAAAACCCGTTTTTCTATCGACGATGGGACAGGTTTCAAGGTACCCACCGACTTTGGCGTGATTGCGGTTGACTCGGTTGTACCACTTTAATCCGTTTTAACCGTTTTAACCCGTTTGATACGTGAAAGCGGCTTTAATGTTCCGCTTTCACCCATCACTTTTTCGAGAGATATAGATATAAATGGCCACTTTTAGCGCACCTGATCTGAACAGCAAAGCGATGCCTATGGGTAACTATGGCAACGCGGCAGTGGTTTATGGGACAGCAACGCCCTCATCCGGAGTGGCTGGAAGCATCTACCGTCCGGTCAGAATCCCGGCTGGCATGAGTGTTACGGCGTTACGGATAGTAAATGACGATATGGATACAGGGGGCACCACATTTGCTGTAAAAATCGGCTATACCCCAGTCGACTCCGGACAAGGTCCTGTCGAGGATGATGATTATTTTTCCGCGGCTACAACGATTTTATCCGGACCGGCTCTTACCGACTTGAGATTTCAACCCATCAAATTCGAAAAGGACGTATACGTCATCTTGACGGTAACTGTACCGGCCATTGCGTTTGCGTCGGGCAATATCACTGCAATCGTTACGGGCGAGGCGACAGGCATCAAGTAAAAACAAGCAGTAATCAGGAAGTCAAGGGCGATCCCCAGGGTCTCTGGGAATCGCCTTTTTATTGAGGATTTTATATGCCAAAAGTCAAATATATTGCCACCGGCATCAAGATTGACAGCATCAATGGCGTAGGGCTGCGCTGGGAACCAGATCAAGTGCGGAATGTAAGCGCTGAAGTTGCTGAGAGGCTGCTCGTCTACTCCGATACCTGGATGCGGGTCCATGACGAGACGCTGGATAACGTTGTGCCGATCGGACTGGCGCTAGCAGAGAAACCGGTTGAAGAACCGTTGCCGGTGATCGACTTTCATTCCATGAGCAAAAAAGCTCTGCTTGAGTTCGCCGAGCGCAAATACAACGAACGGCTGGATAGGCGACAAAACGAGGGAACCATACGGCATAAAGTGATTGCCCTGTTTTCCAAGAACGAGATGTCGGACTGATGTCATTCTCATATCAGTCAATCGTTGAGCTGGCTCGTATTCCGCTGAATGATGAAGACAAAACACGTTACTCGGATACTGTATTGCTGTCCTTCGCCAATCAGGGAATGCTGCAGATTCTCAGACGGCGGCCGGATCTGTTCATAGGTGAGTTCAATAACCTGCCCGATGGGGAACGCGCTCTGGATGATGCTTTTCCGCTACCGCCTATATGCCTCCAGACAGTAGCAGATTATGTCACGGCCAGAGCAGAAATGTCTGACGATGAGCATGTCAATTCCGGACGTGCGGCTCTGTTCATGCAGTTGTTCGGCTCCGAGACGCAACCATGAAATTCTGGAGCGATTTTTATGATCTGCTTATGCCAGATCTGCCTGGATGCCCGGCTGCTGCAGCTGACGGTGCATTGCGTCAATCCGCTATAGCATTTTGTGAGCAATCCCTGGCCTGGCAAACCGAGCATCTGCCTGTCTTCGTAATGGGGGGCATTGCGGAATATGCCTACTCCCCCCCGGAAGGCGCGGCAGTTCATGCCATCATACATGGAGTGTTGGATGGAGAAGAAATAGAGCCTTTTTCCTATGGGAAGAATATCACGATCAAAAACTTGCGCCGACAAACTGGCAAACCACGATATGTTCTTGGCGGTCCATCTTCGCTGACCCTGGTTCCAACTCCGGTTAGTAACGGGGTATTGACAATAACAGTCGCGTTAAAACCTTCGGCCATCAGTACAGGGATTGACGACGCGCTATTTCATGAATACCGCGAAGCCATCATTCACGGCTCGATGGCGCGGCTAATGCTGTCACCTAAAAAGCCCTATACCAATATCCAGCTGGCCGCCTATCACCAGCAACAGTTCATTATCAAGACGGCAGCGGCAGGCATGAGGGTAGCCAGAGGCTATGCCAGAGCGCCCTTCCAGACAGCAATCCTGAGACGAGGATAAAACATGGGACTCAAGTTCTCGAATTTTGGCAAGGCCATCATCAGTTCCGCTCCCAGTGGGACAACGGGGTTGAGCTTCACGGTGGAGGCCGGAAAAGGCGTTCTCTTTCCATCGCCAGGCATCGGCGATTATTTCTATGGCATATTCAAGGATGCTTCCGGCAACCGGGAAATTGTGAAAATCGAGGCACGCACGACCGACAGCTTAATCATCGCGCAAGGAGGACGGGGACTGGACGGTACGGCTCCCCGTACCTGGGCAGCAGGCGATTACTTCGTTGCCGGTGTGACCAGCATCGCCTTGCAGGAATCCCTTGCAAATCCAAATCTCCAGGCGCTTGGCGCCCTGGAAACGGCGGCCGATAAGATGGCGTATTTCACTGGACCGGGCACATTCGCATTGGCGAATCTGAGTTCCTATATCCGAAGTTTGCTGGATGATGATGATGCGTCAGCTGCGAGAGCGACACTAGGCGCTGCGCCTGCCAGCCTCATTCCTCCCGGAACCGTTATGTCATTTTTTCAGGCGACGGCTCCGGCAGGCTGGACTCAGGTCACGGCGCATCATAATAAGGCACTGCGTGTTGTGGGAAGCACCGGTGGCGGTTCCGGCGGTTCAGTCGCTTTCACGTCAGCCTTCACGTCGCAGGCGGTTTCGGGTTGGAACAGCGCGACGACATTGACCTCGGCGCAGATACCGGCGCATACCCATAGTTTGAGTGTGTATGGAACATCAGGTGGAGGAGCCAACCCCAGCGGTGGAGGGGGGGGAGTTATTACCGGAATGCCAATTACGGATGCCGGCACAGGCGGCGGTGGCTCACACAGTCATATTTTTACCGGCACGGCCATCAACCTTGCCGTGCAATACATCGACATAATCATAGCGAGTAAGGATTGATGGAAATACGTACAGCAGATTGTCCCCTGGGAGCAAAGTGTGAAGAGCTTAAGCTCGAAGACGGCAAACCTGTCCTCTATCGCTGTCCATGGTATGTGCAGGTTCGCGGCGTAAATGTCAACACGGGACAGGAAACCGATTCATGGGGATGCGCTATAGGCTGGCTGCCCACGTTGATGATCAACACTGCCAACGAATCCCGCAAGGGCGCCGCAGCCACAGAATCCTTCCGTAATGAGATGGTGAAGCACAGCGAGAAAACGCAACAAGTGCTGCTAGTGGCAGCGCACATGGCGAACGGGAAGGTCCAGGGTAACGGTTTATTGGAGCAGAGCGAGATATGCGAGTGACAATCATTCGGGACGACAGCGCGGTTGGAGTAGATGGCGTATTCAGGCGAGTCGACTTATCGTCGTTGAGGGCCAATGTGCGCGCTGTGCAGTGGAACGGTACGGGCGGTCACATAGAGTATGACGATACTGCAAATACGCTGCTCACAAACATAGCGGAGTTTCAGTCATTTGTGGATCTATGGAAAGCTGCGGCATCAGAGCAAATCACTTCATTGACTGCACTAAGTCCGGATCAAATGAAAGCAGCGGCCGTGACTCGTATCAACACTGCTTATCAGTCCAAGGTAAGGGAATTGACAGCAGTTTATCCGGAGGAAGAAGTGAAGAGCTGGGCGTTACAGGAAGCGGAAGCAAAGGCATGGTTTTCGAATCCTCAAGCCCATACTCCCTGGCTGGATAGCGCTGCTGAAGCGCGAAGTATAAGTAAGGCAGATCTGGCGGCCAAAATTACCACCAAGGCTACTGCATTTGCAAGGGCGCATGGCCAATTGACGGGTAAGAGGCAGAGATTACAGGACATGATTGCTGCCCTTGGCGATTTTCCCGCCCAGCAGCAATTGGATGACATCCAATGGTAAACACATGATCGAAACTTTTTGAAAAGACAGCAAGACGCGGCGTAGCCGCTTTTTTTTTGCCCGAACGGGCTTTTTTATTCAATACCCAGGAGGAATTATTGTGACCATGTTTCAACGCAAACGCATCAAAGCCATTCAGGAAGAGGTGGAAAGACAACATGCTGCGGTAGAAGCCCGCGCAGACGGTTTATTGGAAAAATTGAAAGGATCGAAATGGACGGCCGCAATATTGCTGGGTACGGTCGTGCTTGCAATCGCAGTTTTATGGGGTTTGTCCTGATCATGGCTGAGGATGAAGGCGACCAAGAGATCGCGAACAGGATCGAGAGGCGGCGCGGGCCATCCACCTACACATTATCCTTCAGTGGAATTATTGCAGTGGCGGGTCTGGTTGCATCCGGCGTAGCGACATATAACACGGTGCAAAATGATATCGCGACCCTGAAGCGAGGCGAGTTGTATCAGGAAAGAACCAATGAACGCCTTGATGAGGAAATCAAGTCGATGAGAGCCGAGCAGCGTGAAACGTTGAAGGAATTCAACGACAAGCTCGACAGAATCATCGAAAAATGGACGAGAGGGAGAAAGGCATGAGGTATCTGCTGGGAGCTTTGTTTCTGGCGTCGTGCACCATGCTTACGCCCCTGGTGACGAATGAGCCCCTGGTGACAAACGAAACCGTAATGGAGTCGCCTGTTGCAACTGTACAACCGCAAGCGTCAATGAGCACTGCAGAAATTCCGAAGCCAAGGTCCAAAACAACATCTCCCGTTTCGGAAATATCCTCCTGCGCCACACTGGATGCAGGCGATCTGAAGGAGACCATAAAGGCGAAGCTGGATTGCATCACAGAAAATACTCCCTGACACCTTTACCCGATACAGATAAATGAGCATGGAGCACAAGGGATTATGGGATGAGCAAGCCATTGTTTAATCAGGGAAGGTCCGCTGTAGCGTTACTAGTGTTGGCAGCATCAACACTGGTTGGAATCGCGGTGCACGAGGGGTATAAGGATGAGGCGTATATCCCTGTGCGCGGGGATGTCCCCACCATCGGGTTTGGTACGACCGCGGGTGTGAAAATGGGAGACAAGACAACGCCGGAGCGGTCTTTGGTCAGGCTGCTGGACGAAATAGAGGGTGTTTATGCTGCCGGAGTCAGGCGCTGTGTGACCGTACCTCTCTATCAGCACGAGTATGAAGCGTATGTGAGCCTGGCTTATAACATCGGTGTCGGTGCTTTCTGTCGAAAGGCATTACCTGGAAAACCGCCTAATCTTATCGACCTGATCAATGCTAGACGGTATGGGGAAGCGTGTGCGCGCATAGAGGCATTCAAATATGGTCCCGGCAAAAAAATATTACCGGGTCTCGTGAAGAGGCGTGCCGAGGAACGGGCATTATGCGAGGGCCGAAGAACTGGTTTAAGGCATGATAGTTCTTCCGGAAGGGGAGATCTGGCGAAGTGAGTGCATTCAGGATTTCCGGATTTTCCGGCCTTGTGCCACGGCTGGCAAAGCATTTGCTTAGTTCGAATCAGGCGCAAACGGCGACCAATTGCAATCTTGCCGGTGGAGATTTGCGACCCAGAAACGCGGCGCTACTTGTGTTTTCTCCACAGATAGATGGCGAGATCCGGTCGATGTTCAGAATCGAAAAGGATGGAAACGAGAAGTGGCTAGCGTGGAGCCGGGATGTAGATGTAGCCCGTTCGCCTGTTGCGGGGAATACACCGCAGCGATTCTATTACACGGGTGACGGAGAACCTCGCACCTCTGATTTTGAAATGGCGACTGCCGGCTCCGGGATTTATCCATCCACCTGCTACGTACTTGGCGTTACACCCCCAGTCAACGAACCACTGGTAATGGCGTCAGGTGGAAGCGGAGTAGTGACTTCCCGAGCCTACGTTTACACATTTGTCACGCAATGGGGGGAGGAGTCACAGCCTTCCCCCGCTTCCATAGTGACCAGTGGAAAGATAGACGCAACCTGGATGATTTCAAATCTGGACGCAGCACCCCCCAACTCCGGGGCAATTATTGCTGTTTCCAGGAATTCTCCAGCTGCCGGTCAGGCGGAAATCAGCCTTGATACCGTCTTCGGCTTAAGAGCGCATGAGGAAATCAGGTTTGAATCGGTATCAGGCATGACCGACTTGAACGGCCGGTTTACTCTGATAAGCGTAGACCCGATAACGAAAAAGGTTGTCATATCTTTTTCTACAGACCAGGTCTACGCTGGGGGTGGGGAGTGGAAGCGCCAGGCCCCACACAATACCGAGGGGATGAACAAGCGCATCTATCGGACGCTTACCACTTCGTCAGGGAGCGAGTATCGCTACGTCGCAACACTTTCAGCAGTTACGAAAAGTTACAGTGATACTGTTCCTGATACGGTGGTTGCATTAGGAGAAGTATTGCCCTCCACGAACTGGGAAATGCCCCCAGCCAACATGAAAGGCATTGTTATGCTTGCGAATGGAATTGCCGCAGGATTCACGGGGAATGAGGTACTTTTCTCAGAACCGTTCAAACCTTATGCCTGGCCCACCTCGTATCGCCAGACATACGATCAGGAAATTGTAGCGATCGCTGCGATGGGCACCACGCTGGTTGGCATGACCAAGGGCAATCCTTTCACCATTACCGGAGTTGAGCCTGCGACCATGGGTGGAGGAATGGAGAAGCTGGGGGTAGCGTGGCCTTGCATGTCGAAGCGAGGAGTGGCGAATTTTGCATTCGGCGTTGGATATCCTGCTCCGCAAGGGATGGTAATGATTGGGACAAGTAGCGATATTGTCACAAAAGACCTGTTTACCCAGAAGGAGTGGTCCGAACTGAATCCTGACACCTTTATCGCTACCTCTGCCGATAACCGCTATTACTGCGGCTATTCGGCTGCAGATAGCTCCCTCATGTTCGTGATCGATAAGGCAGAGAATGCATCCTTTTCAAAAATCAACCAGAACATCAGTTGCATCTGGACAGATCCCATAACCGGCAAGCTTTACGTCGCCACAAACAGGAAAATCTACGAATGGGAAGGGGATACGGGGACCAAACTTTTCTATGAGTGGAAAAGTAAACGGTTCGTTACTGCGCCACCGGTTAATTATGGTGCGGGGAAGATTGATGCCGATTTTGAAATGACGGAAGAAGAAAGAGCAGCGGCACAATCCTCCTATAACGAGACTATCGCTGCCAACCAGACACTGATCAATTCTTATTCCATGAACGACGGACTGGCAGATACATGCCTTGGTGAATACGAGATTGGGGGCGATGCGACACAGGATATTCCTCTCTTATCCATGGATTCCCTGCAATTTCAATTATGGAGCGATGGGACGCTGAAGCTTACCAAACAGGTCAGGAATAGCCGAGCGTTTCGACTCCCCGGCGGCTATAAGGCTGATAATGTCGAGTTTGTGCTATCTGGCAATGTGAAGGTAAACAGCATCGTCCTGGCTGAAACAATGGATGGATTGAAGCAGGCATAACTGCCATAAGTCCCGATTGAACGGCTGGATTGGCACTCTCGGTTAGATCTCTCGAACCGCTCAAGGTATTTCAAGCAGCTTTCTTCTTCCTGATTTTTGTCACTCAAACGTGAGCCGCTCCTATTCGGGCGGCTTTTTTACTTTAAAAAGGAATTTTGTATGGCGAAATACGTTCATTCCGACGTTCTGGATGGTGGATTGAATTCGATAAAGAACAATGCGAGCCGCATGCTGCTGTTGAAGGCATATTCCTTTGCTGACAGCTATACAACCGTTAATGCTAATGCAATTTGTGCGGTTGCAATGGCGCCCGGAGACTATGCGCTGTCAGGGGCTGACGGCGCAGCTCGCATTCTGACGGTCGCGGCCCGCAGTGGAACAGCGTCAGCCAATTCTGGCGCCGCTCCCGATCTTCACATTGCCTTCACGGACAACGCGAGCAAAGTTTTGCTGGTGACTGATGAAACCACCGATCAGGTGGTAACGAGCGGCAATACAGTCAATTTCCCGAGCCTGACTTACACCAGCTCCCAGCCCACCTAACCAACTGGTGATATTCCAGAAATCAAACTATGGCAACATTTACCCAAGCGCAGGGGACGCGCATCCGGATACTGGATCTTGGCACGATGGCAAGCGGCTACTACGGTGTGTCCCCGGCCGTCGATCTTGGTCCCAATATCCCGTTCGATGTCACTCTGGAAGTCGAAGCGGACCCCAACGGCGCGCCGACAGGCAGCAAGCAGCTCGTGCTCTTTGCCAAGCTCTCCCTCGATAACGTCAACTTCAGCAGCGGACCGGAAAGCGGGACGGATGCCACCAACGAGGCTGACCTGCACTGGATCGGCACGTTGCCATGCAACGACACCAACATGCACCGGAAGATGTTCAGCCTGCAGGGCTTGCCCGTCGCGCGCTATCTGAAGCTCGTGGTCAAGAACGACATGGGTGTACCGCTGACTTCGGGCGGCATCTACCGCGCCGACATTACAGGGACATCTGCCTAAGTGGCTGAAATAATCCTGCCTCGCAGGTTCAATGCGCAGCCGCAAGCCCCGGTCGAGCTTACCCCTTATTGGAAACGAGGTGCGGTCATTGTCGCACCTTTGACCGAACAGTCCGCCCGAGATATTGCCACCCGCAACAATTTTTCACCGGGTGCTGCGGCCGCTCCTGCACTTGTCATGAGGAACCAGGGCAGGGCACTGTATTTCAACGGAACGACAACCAGGCTCCAAAGCGCGCGGGCAATAACTCCCGGGGCGGCTTTTACAGTATTCGCATGGTGCCGGCCAACTGCCCTGAGTGCTTATGTGCGCCTCGTCGAGACAGATCATGCCAGCGGCTTTTTCCTTGGACTCAATACCTCTGGCAAATACTGCTGGATCGTCAACAGTGCCACCCCCGAGGGGTGCGTGGGAGGCCAGCCGACAACAGGGCAGAGGGATTTTGTCTGCGGCGTTTTCGACGGATCGAACCGGATTCTGTATGTGAACGGTATCCAGGTCGCCATTAGCCCGGCCACCGCGCCGTCAGCCGCACGGACAGTTTACATAGGGGCGTATGGCCTTGGGGGCGCCCCATCCTACGCATTCAATGGCGACATCGATACGGTCGGGATTTTTGACCGGGCTTTTGCTCCCGCTGAAATATTCGCGCTGTATCAAAATCCATGGCAGCTGTTCAGGGCGCCTGCAAGAAAGCTGTGGCCTGGTGACACAAGGCTTGGATTAAGCGGTGTAGCTGTAATACAGGTAAATAGCGGCAGTGCGGTAGAAATTACTCAACACCACGCGCTTGCTATTGCGGGATTAACGCAAGCAGGTGGGGCCACTGCCGGAAAGATCGAGCAGAATCAAATTCTTGCGACGGCTGCCCCCGTTCAATCCAACCTGGGTAGCGCTGCTGGTATTACCAGAGGTGTTGCTCTGGCTGGTGCCGTAATCGCGCCGGGCAGAACCTTGAGCGCGGGGAAAGTAAGCCAGGCGCACATGCTCGGCGTGGGCGCTTTGGCCCAGGGAAAGGCACTGCCAGGCGAAGCAATCACGCAAGCTCATATCCTGTCTGAAGCTGACTTGGCGCAGCTTAACGCAGGCGGCATCCTCCTCATATCCATCGGCAATGGAACGCTTGTCGGAAAATCCTCCACGCAAGCCAATGCCAGCGGAACGGGTGGTGTTACCCAGATACACAGTCTTGTCGCTACGTTTTGCAGCCAGATCAATAAAGCGAGCGCCAAAGCGATAAGTGATGGAGTTTTGATTGAATCCGCGCTTATCAGCAAACCTGCCGAAGCAATTCATATCAAGAAGCCTGGCATTCCGGTTGGAACCCCTCCATGGCTGAAAATCATGCTTGAGATACTGACCGGGCGGCGCGGAAACCGAATAACGCTCCCCGCCTTTCGCACACTTACATTTTCAACTCCTCCCACTCAGGCTGAATGCGAGGCGTTGTATGCGTACATAAATTCTGTTCGCGATTCTCTCGAACAGCTTATTTCACGTATGGATGGATGATGAATACTGAATTGATTTCGCTGCTCAAGGCAAATGTAGGTTCGACCCTGACATCTGATCTGGCCGCTGATATCTGCGTTGCCGCCAATCGCATGGAGGCACTTGCGCAGTTGAGAGATATTGCACAGATCAAGCCTCGATATAACGCCCACCTGGTATTTGCTGTAGAGCGTATTGAGAACATTACTGAAGAAATAAAGCATTTGCATCGCGCCCACTGGAATGAGACCGAGGGACACAGACACCGGCTACCGCTTCAGCCGGATTACGAGACTTTTATCCGGTATGAGCAGGCAGGCCGCTACCTTCTTTTTACCGTAAGGAGCGAAGGGAAGTTATTGGGCAATTGCGCCATGTATCTGGACAAGAGCACCCACACGCAAACACTTATTGCCACGGAAGACACGCTGTATCTTTTGCCCGAGGCACGACGCGGCACTATTGCCAAGCGTTTTGTAAGGTATGTCGAGAATGCCATGAAATTGCTTGGCGTTCGAGAAATCAATATTACCGTAAAGACAGTTAATAAGGCAGCACGATTTTTCCGACTGCTAGGCTACAGGCACGTAGAAAATGGATTGACCAAAATATTGGAGATTGAAAATGTGTAGTTCGAAGCCACCAAGGCCGGATCCGCTCATTGGGCAGGCGGCAAAACAACAGGCTGATATCGCGCAACAACAATTGGATGTAGCAAAACAGCAACTTGAATGGGAGAAGGACAGAGCCAGGGTGCAGGACCCGCTGATCCAGAAAATTGTTGATCAGCAGATTGTGGCAGGCGAAGCCAATGCAGCGAGGGCCGAATCGCAATGGCAGGCATACCGCAACCTGTTTGCGCCGATAGAAGAGCGCATGGTAAGAGAGGCCAGCGAATTCGACTCAACCGAGCGTAAAGAGCGGATGGCGGCCGAGGCGGGAGCGGATATCGCAAAAAATTATGAGAGCGCCTTGGATTCTACCCAGCGAGCAATGGCGCGTATGGGAGTCAATCCCAATTCAGGCAAGTTTCAAGGTCTGGCCCACGAGATCAGCCTTGGGCTTGCCAAAGACACAGCGGGAGCAATGAATAAGGCCCGGCGCGAGACGGAATTGCAAGGCATGGCCATGCGGCAAGGCATGGCCCAATTCGGGCGTAATATGCCCACTACGGGAATAGCTACCGATGCGGCAGCACTCAATGCAGGTAACGCCGCCACTGACAATCTGGCAACGAAAGCCGGGCTGCATACCACTGGCATGAATGCGGCGCAACACTGGTATGACGGCGCTCTCGGCGCGAATAACTCCGCCGGCAACCTGATGCTGAACCAGTATCAGGGCCAACTGAATGCATGGCAGCAACAGCAGCAGAATAAAGTGGGAGGACTCAGTGGGTTAGGCAATCTGATTGGCAGCGTGGGCGGAGCTTACCTGATGAGGACACCGGGCTTGCGAACGGGCGGTGTTATCAGGAACTACAATGCCTATGGCTTATCCGCATTGAAACGTGAAGGCTATGCGGATGGTGGCATAGTACAAGGCCCCGGTACCGGCACCAGCGATTCCATTCCAGCTTCGATTGAAGGCGTGCAACCCATCCGGTTATCCAATGGCGAAGCGGTACTCAACAGGAAAGCGGTGGAACTGGTAGGAGAGGATTTCATTCACCGGCTCAATGGTGCATCAGAGTTGGCGAAGCATAAGGCGACAGTGAATAAACACAACAGGGAGGGAGATGATGCTTGAAAGTTTGGGTGCATTTGCTGGCGGCCTTGCACAAGGCGTGCGTACGGGACAGGATATGAAGCTGCGGCAGCAGGATGCCAACCGGTTGAAAAAGGCGGATGAGCGCGAGGAGGAGTTGCATCGGGCGAGGATCGACAAGGCAGATTTCAACAGGGAAAAACGAGAGCGGCTTCGTGCCGCCAACGATGAGATAGCGGCTCCGTGGCAGCAGGATGAGCAAAAGCCCTCTACTCCAAAACAGGAGCGAATCCCGGGTCTGAACCCCGGTTTGACGAAAGTGCGTGCTGTCACAGATGCCGGTGTTGGAGGACTTTCCAGTCTGAGCAAACCTGCAATACAGATTGCGTCGGATGAAATGATCGCCAGGCGCATGTTGACTGGCAACCTGCTCGAAGATGCGGATGAACTGACGCGCATGGCGAACATTTACAAGAAATATGGCCTACTGGAAGAAATGGCGCCCTGGATGAACAAAGCTTATGCAGCGAAGAAAAGGGGAATTCCCGATGCCCTGAACTCCCTGTTAACAGGGAACGCGAGGAAAGCCAGAGAAATTCTGGAAAAAGGTGGATTGGCTCTTGCGGATGATCCTTTGCGACTGGATTCAGACGGGCAACAGAATGTATGGAGGTTCCGATTCATGGATGGCGGCGAGACGGAAATCGATCTGAAGGAATTTGCGAGAAGGTTTTTTCCTTCTCAAATCCAAAAGTAGGTAGCTTCTAAGTAGCTTCTAAGATCCCCCAATTGGAGAAAACTCAGGGGAAGAATTTGGAGATGCATTTTTAAAATACAATCCTAATTTAGCCACTAAACGACTTCCTTAAGATTCACATTAAGCTCAACCGTTTTGGTAATTCCAAGACTCTTTCTTCTCTTGCCCAGGTCGTTCTTGACGTGAAAAAATTCTTAACATCAAAGTTTATTGCTAAATGGAGACTTCTATGGGCTTCGAACATATTAGGAAATGTGAGTCGCACGGCGGATCAAACCAGGAAAAAAACGACACTCATCTCGATGATAAGAAATGAGAAGCGTATCTTAGAAACTTTTTGTGGACATACTTTATCTCTATTTGATCGTATCATTTTTATTGATCACCTTTCATCGGACGGCACGAGAGAGTACATAAAACTTCTGTCAGAACGACATCCTTGCGTAGAATGCTACTTGTTTGACGAGCCCGGTTATTATCAGTCGGAATTAATGACGTGGGCCGTGCAAAACCTTGTGGCTAACAAGACATCGGGGTGGGTATTTTTTCTCGACGCCGATGAGTTTTTGCCGTTCAATTCAAGAGAGGAATTTCAAGCCAAACTGTTAGAGTTCGGTTCTTTTCCCGTGATTTCTCTACCGTGGCTGAATCTGGTACCTTTGGACATGGAAAGTGGTAGGATAATGGACGGAATTTTTCTCAAACCTTCCAAGCCTTCTCGCCATCATAAAATAGCTTTTCAGCCCAGCCGTATACCTGCCGGGAATTATTTTATCGCCCAAGGCAATCATTCGCTTTTTATGGGAACACGCTCTTGGAAAATTAAATTCCCTGCAAAAAAAAGTTTCCCGATCTATCACTTACCTATACGTACAAAAGAGCAGTTGCGGGAAAAAATTTTATATGGAGTTGAATCGTACAAGCGGATGGGAGCTGATCGCCATGGAAAAATTGGCGCTCACTGGGATGAAATACATCGAATTATGGAAGCTACCAGTCTTACCGATGAATTGATGGCAGGAATAATCGTCCAATATAGCGAGGCATTACGTTCACCTTTTGAGAGAAGCTTCGATCAGTTACGAGAAAGCGGTTATAGCGAAGTTCAAATGAAGATAAGTTTTTCGCCTCCGTTGGTTTCTTTCGTCGATAACATCGAAAGCCACCAAGATGAATTGATCATCGAAGATTTTAACTCCTTAATAAAAGCATTCAACCGAGTGGAGAATTTTTCTAAGATCAAATTTCACCGATCAAGTCGTTCCATGCAAATAGGATGAACCAGTTTAGAAGATTTCCTGGGAAGAATGTCAGTGCTCCATTAGAACCTGCTCAAAAAGCTCAAGTAAATCTTTAACATATCGCTCCTTAGTAAAACGTCCACTTGCCCACTGGCGCGCCGCCACTCCCAATTCTAATCTGGTTTCCGGGTTTTCGTACAGGAATTGTATTTTATCCGCGAGTTGAAGATGGTTTCCATGTTGGTACAGAAGGCCAGTTTTGCCGTCTTTAATTAGCTCGGCGGTTCCTCCATTCGCACTTCCTATTACAGCTTTCCCAGCTAGCATCGCTTCTACTGTTATACGACCAAATGCCTCCCAATGCGAGCAAACAAGTATCACATCAACATCTTGCATAAATTGCAAGGGGTCACAAATATAACCAGAAAATTTCACATGTTCCTCTAAACCCATTTGCATTATTTGGTTATGCAATTTCTCCAGAAAGCGTTGGCTTCCATCGCCAACTATCAATAAATGAGCATTAACACCGCGCCGAACTAACTCTGACATGGCCGCAATGGCTTCATCTTGCCCTTTCCAACGATCCAGAGAACCAATAATGGCGCACTGAAAAAACTTCTTATCGGGACTTATTTTATCCTCGTGTATTATCGTGTAGGGTAGCGTTACTGATTGGTAAATTAACTGCATTCTATCTCGCTCGATATAGGGAGAATAATCCTCCATTAAGGAACGAGAAACAACAACGACACGTGCTGAAAAGTGATCCATTATGCGAGCAGAAATCCGCTTCCCGAAATCAAACTTCAATTTAGGGCTATGATACGACGATTCGTGGGAATGCCATATATGCGGTTTGCGTAATGCCCATGCAGCAAATGCACCTACACTGATAGCTGTAGTATTTGTATAAACCAAATCACAGTCCCAACTACGAATTATCTGTATCATTCGCGCAGTCGCTATCAGACCTTTTATAGCTCTTATAATGCGACGATGAAACCCACTCCGGCGCGATACCCATGGAGGATAACGCAATTGTCGCCATTCTATTTCTAAGCGATCAAGTTCGATAAGAAGGGGGCCTTTTTTAGGGACAAAAACTAGACACTCGACACCTAATTTTGTTAAACCTTGTAGTAGCTCTAACAGTGCGAGTTCAGCGCCATATCGGCTGCCAGAATGCGATATAAAACAAATGCGCATCTCAATCTACACCTGAACGACAACCCTTCAGAAAGCAGGAGGTGGGGATAAACTTTATAGATGGTAAAAAAGTTACGTAAAGAGTCAGTTAGGTTTTATTCTCTACAACTTTGCCTAAGTATTTCAAGGTTTTCTCGTAACTTGGCATCTTCATGCAGCACTTTGATCTCTATCGCACCAAGTCTTTGCACAGGCTGTGAAAGCCATACGCATATCGATGATACCGGAGCGCTGCAAGCTCATGCAGGACACTCGGTAATCGACGCCAGCGCGCATCAGGCAATGCTGTGCGGACACGCAAGAAACTCAATGCTTCCTCGATGCGGCCTAAATTTATCGCGCTGCATGGAAAAATGTCGGCACGTTCCTGTAACCTTTGGAGGACCATTTCATAACGTCGAACCATCGGGCCATAGACAACTCCACAGGATTTTCCTCGATTTCTCCCACGACGGGGGATTCCCAGCTGATTACCATCATGGAGGCGATATGTTACGAGGGGCGAAGGTATGGCATCCAGGTACGAGGTAGCCCCTACCAGAAAGGAGATCCACGCATCATGCCAAGTATCTGCCAAGGGAAGTACGAGATCGCGATAGTGTGAACGAAATGCCATTGTCGTCCCTGTGACTACAGGATGTTTGATAAGTACACCGAGAGCATCCCCAAAAGCTACTTGAGCCTGCTCCTGGAGGGTGAACTTGAATACCTGCCATAAGCGATAGCCCACCAAGTTTAAATTTTCGTCGACGATGTTGGCATCGGTGAATACCGCTCCTACATCAGGGCTGTTGATAAAGCGCTCTTTGATAAGCGCAATCTTATTGACATGCCAGACATCGTCCTGGTCGCATAGAAAAATGATTTCTCCCTCGCATGCACGTATCGCATTTTCGAAATTTCGTACGGTGCCGACACGCTTACTATTCTGAAAGTAGCGTACCGGAAATAGCGCATGCCTCGCAAAATCCAGCACGATAGCTGGTGTTGCATCGGTTGACGCGTCGTCGTATACCACCAGTTCATCAGGTAACACGGTTTGGCAAGCGATGCTGGCAAGCTGCTCGCGCATATGACGCTCGCCGTTGCAGCTTGCAAGTGCAATTGATGAACTGGGACGTATACTCATGTCATTATGGCTGTACCGGCATCAGGTCTACCTTTCCCACCGATAATTATTTTATCTCAATGATTTTGCCTTTTGAGCTCCGGGCAAGGGTCAAAAATCAAAATTGATATTGGATGGAATGCCCTGGAAATGGAATGGTACGAATGTCCCGACGGGGAAGCATCCATCACTTGCATGGAGAACAGCGTGCAATTCCGGGAATGTGCCAGATATCAGCCAGCATCGGAACCTGTAAATTCTTACAGCTACTCCCAACCCGATTTCTGCTGTTTAATACAGTCACCTCCGGCTCTTAGGCCGGTTGCATAACGTACAAAAAAATATCAATTACAAGTGGGTCGTACAGCTTTTTCAATCACGTTTTCAGTATGGAAGGCGCTTTTTCTTCGCGAAGCCGTTAGCCGGTTGCGGGCGGAGCGTGCGGCCTGGCTGTGGCTGTTGCTGGAACCAGTGCTTCATATCGTTTCCATGATGGTGGTCTTCACCATGATCCGCATGCGCGCCGTAGGGGGGATCGATACCGCTGTCTGGCTGATGGTTGGGATGCTGGCATTTTTCATGTTCAATCGCCCCGCCATGCGGGCTATGAATGCGATCAGCGCGAACAGCTCGCTCTTCACCTACCGCCAAGTCAAACCCATCGATACCGTGCTCGTCCGTGTTGGTCTAGAAGGTTTCCTGATGGTACTGGTTTCCATCATTCTGATCTCCGGAGCGGGTCTGTTCGGGTTGGAGATCATTCCCGCAGACCCTCTCGCGGTCCTGGTGGCTTTTTTCGGGCTGTGGCTGGTGGGGGCAGCTTTCGGAATGATCGGGTCGCTCGCTGTCAAGCTGGTTCCGGAGACAGGAAAGGTTATCGAGTTTGCGTCAAAGCCGGTTTACGTCATTTCTGGCGCAATTTTTCCCATTGCCTTGGTGCCGCCGCCTTACAGGGAATGGCTCATACTCAATCCTGTGGTTCACGGGCTGGAAGCTGCTCGCCTGGGTTTTGCCCCCCATTATCACGCCATACCGGAACTTAATATTACCTATCTTTATGGATTCGGACTGATCGCCCTGTTCTTCGGTTTGAGCCTGCATCACCATTTCAGAACAAGGCTGGTGATGCAATGATTATTCTGGAAGATGTCCATAAACGCTACCAGACCGATCATGGTCCGGGAAAATGGATATTGCAGGGGCTGTCTTTGACCATTCCGACCAAGATCAGTGTCGGCCTGATCGGCCGTAACGGGGCCGGTAAATCGACACTGTTACGCCTGATCGGGGGAGTGGACTATCCGAACCGGGGTTATATAGAGCGGCGTTGCCGGGTTTCCTGGCCCATGGGATTCGGAGGAGGACTGCAAGGTTCTCTGACGGGGCGACAGAACACGAAATTCGTCTGCCGCATTCATGGCCATGAGCATGATATTCGGGAGCGAATAGCCCAGATTCAGGATTTTGCCGAGCTAGGTGAAGCTTTCGACGAACCTGTGCGCACGTATTCCACTGGTATGCGTTCCCGTCTGCAGTTCGCACTCTCGCTCGCGGTGGATTTCGACACGTACATCTCGGACGAGATCACTGCGGCGGGCGACGCGGCATTCCGGCAAAAGGCGACAGCGGCATTCAAGGATCTGGCGGGTCGCGCCAATCTCATCATGGTGTCCCATATCGAAGCCACTCTCAAACAGTTCTGCGCTGCTGGTATCTTCCTGCATGAAGGGCGGGCGCACTGGTTCGATGACATTGAGGATGCCTTGAAGGCTTACAAAGAAAGCATTACTGCATGACCACGTCCAGCCAGGTTACAGAGATGCCGAACCGATTGATCAGCTGGACCCAAAGTTGGTTTGTCCCGCAATTTCGACGGCGCCGCACCTTGGCGGCAGCGGTGATCACTTCTCTACTTGCAGCATTCTACTGGGGACTGATCGCATCGGACCGCTATATTTCCGAAGCGCACATCGTAATCCAACAGACAGATATTGCAGGTGGACAGAGTACCGATGTCATGAGCCTGCTGGGAGGGGGTGGAGGGATCAATCGTGCGGATCAGCTGTTCCTGCGCGACCATCTACTTTCTGTCGACATGCTCAAAAAGCTCAACGGTAGACTGAATCTGCGCAGGCATTTCAGTGACTCTGGTCACGATCTCCTATCCCGAATGTGGTTTGAAGATGCGTCCATCGAGAGGTTTCATCAATATTATCTCTCCCGTATAAGCGTGGAACTGGATGACTACAGCGGGGTACTGGTCATCCAGGCACAGGCGTACGACCCCAAGATGGCGCATGAAATAGTAACCATGCTGGTTGCTGAAGGCGAGCAATTCATGAATACGCTCTCCCATGCCCTTGCCCAAGAACAGGTGGATTTTCTTGAAAAACAGGTGATGAATATCGGTGAACGAACGATAAAAACCCGGCAGACGGTACTGAGGTTTCAAAATGAAAATGGATTGCTCTCTCCGCAAGACACTGCGGAAAATATCGCCAGCATCATCAACGGGCTTGAATCCCGCCTCGCAGAACTGAAGACGCGCAAGGCAGCCATGCTGGGCTACCTGATGCCCGGCAGTTCGGATGTCAAGGAGATTACGCTGCAGATCGGCGCAGTCGAAAAGCAGATCAACAGGGAGCAGGCCAGGCTGGCCGCTCCAAATGGGAACACTCTCAACCGTACCGTGGAGGAATTTCAGCGACTCCAGTTGAACGCCGAGTTTGCGCAGGACATCTACAAGACCACATTGATGGCGCTGGAAAAAGGACGAGTCGAGGCCACGCGCACTCTCAAAAAAGTTTCCGTGCTGCAAACCCCGAGCAAACCGCAATACCCTCTGGAGCCCCGCCGCATATACAACTCCATTGTTTTCATGCTGAGCGCCCTGCTGGTGGCCGGAGTCGTTCATCTGCTTGTCGCCATCATCCGCGACCATAAGGATTAATCCATGATCTTGCCGCCAATCACATCTCTGTCCCCCTATGGCATGCGCGCCACTTGCCGCTGCCCCAGATGGAGGATGAGGTGTACATCATTGTTGACATCGTTCATCCATATCCTTTTTAATGCTTTGATATCGATGCCGGTTGCTTATGCCGCTACTACCGACCCGTTTGCTGCCATCCCGACATTGAATCTGCCCTTCATGGGTCAGCGTCCAGGGCAGCGTTCTACAGCGGAAGAACAGAAGGAGAACGCCCAAAAGCCGGTAAAAGAGAAAAAGGCTCCCGCCCAACCTGAACAACCCAGTCCGGCCGGCGCGACTGCCGTTCCCGGAATTCCCGCCCAGTCACCGCAGTTTATCGATTATTCTGCAAACCTTAACAGCGATGTTTTCGGTGCTAACCTTTTTACCGGTGCGTTCGCCCGTGAGGGTGCCACCCAGTTCAACCCCGACTATCTCATTGCCGTAGGGGATCAAATCCAGGCGCGATTCTGGGGCGCTTTCGAGCACGATGCGCTGCTTACCGTCGATCCGAAGGGCAATATTTTCCTGCCTCACGTCGGTCCAGTCCGAGTTCTGGGAGTGCGCAATCAGGATCTCCAGCGGGTAGTGGAATCTGCTGTTGCAAAAACCTTCCGCGCAAACGTCAATAGCTATGCCAGCCTTGCCGCGGCACAACCGGTCAGAATCTATGTCGGCGGATTCGTCAACCGGCCCGGACTCTACAGTGGCACCAGTATGGATAGTCTCCTGCATTACCTAGACCAGGCAGGAGGCATCGATCCAGCGCGCGGCTCTTTTCTCAATGTCCAGGTAAAACGCGCCAGCACGATACGGGCGACCATCAACCTCTATGATTTTCTCCTGGACGGAACGATGCCGCTCGTCCAGTTGGGCGATGGCGACGTTATATTCGTTGCGCCGCGCGAAAACACGGTCAAGGTCAGCGGTCTGGCGGAAAATGCCAAACGCTTTGAGTTCAAGAGTACCGCCCGCAACCTGAGCGATCTCGTCAGGGTTGCCAAACCCCTAGCCCAGGCCACGCATGTGCGGGTAGCACGCAACACGGGCACCGTCCGCAACATCGAGTATTATTCACTGGCCAATGCTGCGCATGTGGCGCTGCAGAATGGCGACGAAATTGAATTTACCGCGGATCAGAAGCCAGGCACGATCACCGTACGCGTGGAGGGTGAGCACAAAAGCGTCCAGGAATATGTCCTGCCTTATGGTGCCCGGCTGGGTGACCTGATCAGCCAGATCGAGTTCACCAGCCGCTCGGATATCACCAGCCTGCAACTCTATCGGATCAGTACCAGGGAGCGGCAGAAACAGCTATTGCATGCTTCCCTAAAAAATCTCGAAGCAGCAGTCCTCACGGCCCGCTCGGGGACCAGCGAGGAAGCGCGCCTGCGAACAGACGAAGCCGCTCTTATCCTCGAATGGGTAGAGCGCGCGAAATCAATCGAGCCTTCCGGCCAAGTGGTGATTGCCCAAGCGGCCAACCGTGATGGTCTGCTGCTCGAAAATGGCGACATCCTGCGGGTTTCGGCGGAAGACGGCTTGGTGCTGGTGAGCGGCGAAGTTCTTTTTCCCGCAACGGTTGCCTTTGATCCGGGCTGGGGGCTGGAGGACTACATCAATAAGACGGGTGGCTATACACAGAGCGCCAATACCAGCCGGGTCATCGTGGCTCATCGCGATGGCAGTTTCGATGACATGACGAAAAACTTTTTCGGCTTTAGCGGCGGAGGGCAGATACGTCCAGGAGATGAAATCCTCGTGCTTCCCCAAGTGGACATGAAGTGGCGCCAGTTCGCGAAAGAAGTAGCGCAGATCATCTTCCAGATCGCACTGAGCGCGAGAATGGCAACGAGGTTCTAGACAGGATTCTCATGAACCTTCATTCTGACTCAGCCATGGACTTCACCCTAATTTCATCCATGATTTCACTCATGACCTGACCTCATGCTCAGCCCATGAAACAACCCATGAAACAGCACCATGATCAAGCGTAAAGGTATCATTCTCGCCGGCGGTTCCGGCACCCGGCTCTACCCTGTCACTAAGGCTGTTTCCAAACAGCTACTGCCGATCTACGACAAGCCCATGATCTATTATCCCTTGAGCACGCTCATGCTCGCGGGAATACGCGACATTCTCATCATCTCCACCCCCCAGGATACGCCCCGCTTCGAGCAACTGCTGGGTGATGGCAGCGACTGGGGGCTCAACCTGCACTATGCCATTCAGCCAAGCCCCGACGGGCTGGCGCAGGCTTTCGTCATCGGCCGCGACTTCATCGGAGGTGGTGCCAGTGCCCTGGTGCTGGGGGATAACATCTTCTATGGTCATGACTTGCACTTGCAGCTTGGACGAGCGATGGAAAGGCAGCAGGGTGCCACCGTGTTCGCCTATCACGTGCAAGATCCGGAGCGTTATGGCGTGGTCGCCTTTGATGCCCAGAACCGCGCCTCATCACTGGAAGAGAAACCCGTTCGCCCGCAGAGCAACTATGCCGTAACCGGCCTCTATTTCTATGACCACCAAGTGGTTGATATCGTGGCGGACCTTAAACCTTCCGCACGTGGAGAACTGGAAATCACCGATGTTAATCGTATCTATCTTAAGCGCGGCCAGCTGAGTGTTGAGATCATGGGGCGGGGCTACGCTTGGCTGGATACAGGCACACATGAAAGTCTGGTAGAAGCCAGTAACTTCATTGAAACCATCGAACATCGCCAAGGACTCAAGGTTGCTTGCCCGGAGGAAATTGCCTATCACCAGGGATTTATTACGGCAGAGCAATTAGAGAGATTGGCTCAACCGCTCATTAAGAATGGCTATGGCCAGTATCTGTTGCGAGTGCTGGATGAGGTACTGGCCGTATGAAAGTGATTGCCACTGACATCGCTGATGTTCTAATTCTGGAACCCCAAGTTTTTAGCGACAGCAGAGGATTCTTCCTTGAGAGCTTCAATCAAAAAGCCTTTGAGGTCGCAACCGGACTTGGCGTGGATTTCGTGCAGGATAATCATAGCCGTTCATCCAGAGGCATATTGCGCGGGCTGCACTACCAGATCCGCCAGCCCCAGGGCAAGCTGGTACGGGTAGTGCGCGGAGCGGTATTCGACGTCGCAGTCGATTTGCGACGCTCCTCCCCCACTTTTGGAAAGTGGGTGGGAGTGGAACTGACTGAAGACAATCACCGTCAGCTCTGGGTGCCGCCGGGGTTTGCGCATGGATTCTACGTGATCAGTGACCGCGCGGATTTCTTGTACAAGACCACCAATTATTACTTCCCGGAGCATGAGCGCAGCCTCCTCTGGAATGATCCGGTAATCGGCATTTCATGGTCACTTGAGGGGGACAGGGAACCCGTCGTTTCCGACAAAGATAAAAATGCAGCAAAACTGGCTCAGGCGGAGGTGTTCTCCTAAAACCATAATAGCTCTATCTACCCCTGCCGTTGTAATCTTCGCTGAATACTTCGTTTGACCCCGCATCTTCGGGTCTTCACAAATCCATTTTTGTGTCTTAAGCGATTTCTTACCTGAAGGTTTACACGTTTTGCAATGCGGCGGCGCCGTAACCTACCTGTAACATTTTACAGCTACTCAACTCATCAATTTAACGATTTAATAGCTTATGAACGTTTTTCATAAGCTTATGAATTAATAACATAACTTATATCGATACAGCAGGGGCAAATCGGTTCCTCCTGCTTTGAAGGGGCTGAGATGAAGAAAAATCAGAATATCCCGCAATACCAGAGGGCAGACAGATTCGAGCAGGCGCTGAGCGAGAAAAATCTCCGAATCAGCAACCTCGACAAAATGAAAAGCAGATTGGAGAAAGAGCTGGATGCTGTAAATCAGTTCCTCAAGGAGCGCGATGTGCAACTGCAAGCTCTCATCCAGACTCTTCATGACAAAAATTCACAGATCGCCAGTCTTAATGAAGTTGCGGCTGCCAGTTCCGAGCAGATTGAATTGTTGACGCGGGCGATACACGAAAAAGATGGCATCATTCAGGAGCTGCGAATTAATGTTAGCGAATTCTGCCACTGGTTAACACAAACACGAAATTCTCTCGGGTGGAAGCTTCTCAAGCCAATACGGGTAGCGAGGAATCTCCTATCCCGCATCAGCGGGCAGTTGAAAACTGACCTGGTTCCGTTTGAGGGGGTTCAACAGCAGGGGATGACCTGGTCAGCTACAGGGGGTCCTATTCGATTCTTGCTGATCGCGAAACGCCCTTGGCAACGTCTTGCCGGCTGGTACTGGCTGGAACTGGAAAGCGATATAGATAAACCTGTAACGATCCAGTTCTGCTTTGACCTAGGCGTAGGCTTCGGTACCTCACAAATAATCGGCTTTCCCCTCTCTGGTAGAGGCAGTCAGATAATTCCTCTATTTGTTCCTGTTAGCTGCCGTGCCATTCGCCTTGATATGCCTGATATGTTAAAGACGTTCAGGCTGACTGTTTCGGGTTTGAGGCACTCGAAGGATGAGATACAGTTTCCTGAAAAATTCCTGCAACAGTCTGTTGCATACGAAGCCCTAGGAGGGAGACTAGGCAACGCTCGGGCACTTGTGCCAGTAAACGCCATCCGCCAAGGAGAGGGAGATTACTGCTGGTGCTCGGAAACCAATGATCCCTCATTCGAGTTGAGCACATCTGACATCAAACTGCGCCCGGGCTGGTACCTGATCGAGTTGGCCATTCGCCTGGACATGGATAGCGGCCAGGCCAAGCTGTACTTCGATTTTGGTAGCGACTACAACGAAGCAAATGCGGTATCGATTCCATTTGAAAGCGGTCAGGAGGTGAGACGCATTTGCCGACTCATCGATACTCCACGGAAGATACGGTTTGATCCGATCGAAACAGTCGGTGCATTTTCAGTAAGACGCCTACACTTCACGCCCCTTTCAGCCAAATATGCTCGCACCCACATGCTGAGATATATCCACGATAACCAGTCCCGCCACAAGGACACATCCATTCCTGAGCTCTGGAAAAGCCTGCGCGCGCATACAACGAAAACGGAAAGCAGTGTCGATGAGCTGTTATACAGACGGTATGACGAGTCTTTCCGTAATCAACTGGTGGATTCCCTCAGTTATTCAGACTGGATAAAAAGGGTGGAAAAGCCGCAGCACTCGAGGCTAATCGGCACAGACATGGCATTGAATTCCTTTCAGTATCGGCCAATCATATCCGTCATCATGCCGACTTACAATACGGCAGAAAAATTCCTGCGAAGAGCTATCGAATCGGTAAAAGCACAAAGCTATCAGGATTGGGAACTATGCATTGCTGATGATGCCTCACCCCAACCTCATGTGCGGAAGGTACTGGAAGAGTATGCGGCACAGGATTCCCGCATCAGAATAATCATCCGTGAGCAGAATGGGCACATTTCCAGAGCAAGCAACAGCGCCTTGGCGCTTGCAACGGGAGAATTTGTGGCGCTACTGGATCACGACGATGAACTGGCCCAACACGCGTTGCTCTTCATGGTAGGCGCGATCAACCGGAGTCCCTCAGCGCAAATCTTGTATAGCGACGAGGACAAGATTGATGAGCAGGGCAATCGCTCTGAACCCCACTTCAAATCCGACTGGAATCCCGATCTGTTTTTCTCGCAGAACTATGTTAGCCATCTGGGAGTGTATCGGAGGGATCTGCTGAATCGCATCGGTGGCTTCCGCACCGGCGTGGAAGGTAGTCAGGATTATGACCTCCTGTTGCGCTGCCTTCTACATGTTAAAGCAGAGGACATATTACATGTGCCCAAGGTGCTCTACCATTGGCGCATGCTGGAAGGGTCAACCGCACTTGCTGCCAAGGAAAAAACCTATACCACTCAAGCAGGAATCAAAGCATTGCGTGACTTCTTCCGCGAGCAAGGGAGACACGATGTTGTGATAGAAGCAGGGTTGTGGATAAATACCTACCGCGTAAATTATCCCATACCTGCCCCCCAGCCTATGGTAAGCCTGCTGATTCCAACTCGCGACATGCTCAATCTGCTCAGACAATGCGTGCAGAGCATTTTGGAGAATACCACGTATCGGAATTACGAGATCATCATCCTGGACAATGACAGCGTACAGCCTGAAACGCTGGAGTATTTCGAGGCAATCCAGGCGCGTTACCCAAGAATACGTGTTCTATCTTACCGTCATCCTTTCAATTTTTCCGCCATCAACAATTTCGGTGTCGAACATGCTCAAGGAGAAATCATTGGCCTCATCAACAATGATGTCAAAGTCATCAGCTCTGAGTGGTTAACTGAAATGGCCAGCCATGCATTTCGGCCGGAGATAGGCTGTGTAGGCGCCAAGCTGTACTATGACGATGAAACCATCCAGCATGCAGGTGTCATTGTCGGACTAGGAGGGGTGGCCGGTCACTCACATAAGTATTTTCATCGCAACTCACCAGGATATTTTGCCCGCCTTAAGCTTGTCCAGAACCTGTCTGCTGTCACAGCGGCCTGTCTCTTGGTGCGCAAATCGATTTACCAGGAAGTCGGCGGTTTGGAGGAGGACAATCTTCGTGTCGCTTTCAACGATGTGGATTTTTGCCTCAAAGTGCGCGAAGCAGGTTATCGTAACCTGTGGACACCTTATGCGGAACTCTACCACTTCGAATCGAAATCCCGGGGAGCAGAAAATACGCCGGAAAAGCAAATGCGTTTCAATGAGGAAATTGAATTTGTAAAGAATAAATGGGGAGAGATGCTAAAACAAGATCCTTTTTATAGCAGGAATTTAACGCTGGCCAGAGAGGATTTTTCTATCGGCCCTTAGGCTCTTAAAAATCTTAGAAAGCCAGCTTATAGCCAGTCCGTATTAGAGTAAGAGTATTTAGCAGATTAAACTGTCAGCCGATGAACCAAGAGAAGCCACTATGAATCGTGTAGACAAGGCGCTACATATGGTTAACCGAGAAGGATTTGGGTTGGAGATAGGGCCTAGCATTAATCCCGTTGCCCCCAAGAAAAAGGGATTTAATATTGAAATTATAGACCATGCAACTGCCGAGGAACTACGGAAGAAATATCAAAATCATGCAGATCGTATATCCAATATTGAAGAAGTGGATTATGTCTGGCAAGGTGAGCCGCTAACTGAGCTTATTGGCGGACAAAATATATATGATTTCATCATTGCTTCTCACGTGATTGAGCATGTTCCTGATTTTGTATCATTCCTGATTCAGTGTGAAATGCTGCTCAAACCAAGCGGAGTTCTATCCCTTATTGTTCCAGATAAACGGTATTGTTTTGATTATTTTCGCTGGCCGAGCAGTACAGGAGATGTGCTGCAAGCTTATACTGACAAGAGAACTCGTCCCACGCCGGGTGCCGTTTTTGATTATTTCTCAAATGCAGTTCGGATGAGTGGGGCACATATCTGGGGACCGGAAACGGAAGCTGGCAGTTTCTCCTATATCCATACAGTCGAACGGGCAAACCAATTGTGGAAAGCTGCGCAAACTAGTCAGGAGTACATCGACATCCACAATTGGTGTTTTACTCCTTTTAGCTTCAAGCTCATATTGCATGATCTGAATTCGCTAGCACTTACCCAATTGAACGAAAAATGTAGCTTTGCGACCACCGGTTGTGAATTCTATGTAACTTTAGCGAGGTCAGTCGTTTCAAAGCCTGAAATGGATAGATTACAGCTTGCCAAACAGGCAATGAATGAATTTCTGGCCCCATTGGGCACAACAGAAAAAACACTCATGAGTACATCAACATCATGAATCAAAAAGTTCTTTTTATCCATATTGCAAAAGCAGCAGGAAGCTCGATCAATCGTTTTTTCATCGAGCGTTATCCTGCGAACAAAAGGATTGTTCATGTTGAAATCCAAAAAGAACTTCTGAAAGATGAATCCACTATTGACGATAAGGATTTTATTTCTGGCCATATTACTTATCGCGAATTCAAATCCAGGCTGGAGATAGAAAAATATTTTACTTTCACATGTCTCCGTGAACCGCTTGCTCACGTCATTTCACACCTTGCCTGGATTAGAAAACTTGCAGATCCTGGTGAAAGACAACGTTTCGAGGCGCACCCTCCCTATGTTCAAAAATTATCTTCCAAGATGCTTCTGGTTGATTTTTCGCTACCTTCCGAGGTTCGATCCTTCGTAGAACTCCTAGATCCCGTAGAACGACGTCTGCTGGATAACGTACAAGTAAATTACCTGCACGAGAAGTATCCCAGCAATTCAATTGCTCAGGCTGAACTGGAAAGCGCACTGAATGTAGTGGATAGATTGGATTTAGTAGGAATTGTAGAAAATATAGATTTATTTTATCGGGTTTTGGCTGCCCGACTTGGTTTGTCTCCAGTACTTAATATACCGCATGAAAATAAACAATCAGAAAAATATGGAATGAATGCCGCTGATGCCGAATTTCAGGCAGCTGTTGAACCTCTTATTAAATATGATCGCATCCTGTACCAGAATGCGAAGAAAAAGTTTCTTTCAGTTGTTGCTCAGGAAGAGGACAGTGTACGTACTCCTCTCGTGGAAGCGGAAGGAAGCGTACGAGGGGTAGTGGATCAAGTTAGTCCGGAGCTAATACACGGATGGTGTATGCGATCAAATACGACGATTCCTGTAAATCTCGCCCTATATATTAATGATGAGCAAATAGCGACTACGGAAGCCTCTTTGCCAAGGCCGGATGTTCATGGAAAAGGGATTCACCCTACAGGATTTTGTGGTTTCAGATTCAAACCCTGTGGCCAATTTGTATTTCGCCCAGGGGATATCGTGAGCGTTAAGGTGATTGGCAGGAACCACTCCATTGAGCTGACGAATAGTCCAATGACCATCTAAATATTACTAGGTGAGGATTTTTCTCCTCCGCTAAAACGATATGGGAAATGCAATGGATAAATTTGCTCAAACGGAAGATCAAACTAAGCAGAGAAATGGTTTAAAGCAAAGTTCTTTCCTCGCTTTCTTGTTTTTATTCAATTCAGTACTTACTTATGCGTCGAATCAGGAGTTCGTGCTATCCCGACCCGCATTGGATTCGCAAATCACCATAAAGGCAAGCAGCAAATTTGGAGGGGCTATATATTCCCTGATGTTTCGAGATAAGGAGCACATTGACAGTCATGACCACGGACGGCTGCTCCAGAGCGCTTCCTTCTTTGATGGCCTCGGGGCATGTTATAACCCGACGGAGGGAGGAGCCTCGCGCGAGAGTAAGAATGAAGAGGCGAGCGTACTAAAAACAGCTCGTGTAGAAGGTAATCAATTAAAGACGACAACTGCCATGGCATTTTTTCTCGGTCCTGGACAATCTTATCCCGGGGGTTGTGGAAGTAAGAAATACCTAAAACAGGCGGTGAACACAGTTGAAACTTCAAATCATATCCTCGACAAAAGAGTGACGATAGGCCTACCAGATTTTCCCAACGTCATCGAGCATGACGTTGTGTATCACGTGCCAGATCATTTTTCCAGTGCTACTTTTGAAGCTTCTACCGGTTATGTTCCCAAGGAATTCTCGGGGGCGATTTATTACGATCCCAAACAAAACAAGGAAATCGACCCGGGCGACCATCAAGGAGAACAATCATTGCCTGTGATCCTTTTTACCGAAGATAAGCATTACGCAATGGGCGTTTACTCGCCTGAACTGCCCCAAAAAGGTTGGAAAGTAGGTTATGGGCGTTTTACTTTCCCCAGCGTCAATAAATGGAACTGCGTATTCCGAGAAAGTAATGTGAAGCCGGGGCCTTATCAATATCGATGCCTGATCGTTCTCGGCACACTGGATGAGGTAGAGAATACAGTGCAGCGCTTAGATAATGTTTATGGGAAAAAATAAAGGCTGAAAAGAAGAAGTAGAGGGCATCAAGGTCCACCAAAATCAACAGGATGTCATATACATATGACATGAACATGCTTAAGCAGAAGTATATAGTATAGATCATACCGACAATAATATATGGGAGTAATTAATGCCTCATTCGTACATCGAGAATGAAAAAACAATCAGACAGCTAAAGATATCTGACGCAGCCGGCAAGATTCCCTTGCCCAACTTTGATTTGTTAAAAATTTCCGGTCCTTTTCAGTCCGTCAATGAGTTTTTTGAGACTTCCTTTTTTAATTTTGGCGAATTGCTGAATATGACATCGACCACCCCTGATTCATGTGTTCTTGATTACGGGTGCGGTCTCGGACGGCTGGCTATTCCATTCTCCCTCTATCTTAGAAATGGGCATTATGTTGGAATTGATGCGAATCTCACTAGCTTGGAGCATTGTAAGAAGTCTTTTGCAGAAAACGACAAGCTCAAGTTTATGCATTTCGATTTGTATAGCAAAATGTATAATCAGGCAGGAAAAGGATTCTCTATGCTCGGCTCGACGGAGCTCGAAATGAAGTTTGATATTTGTTTTTTGTTTTCGGTATTTACTCATGTACTTCCCGAAAACACTAACGAGCTCCTCGAATTCATTTTCAAGGTTCTGAAGCCTGGCGGCGAAATGCTTGCTACGTTCTTTCTGCTTAATGAGCATTCATTAGCTGAGATCATGGCGGGAAGGGCGACTCGAAAATTCCCGTTTGAATACGGGGAGGCCCGAATAGATAATAAGAATGTTCCTGAAGGCGCTGTCGCATATTTTCAAGACGATGTTCTCAAGCGACTTACTAACACAGGTTTTTCTGATCCATTTGTTATCCCAGGTGGATGGTCAAGAGCACCTCAGCAATTTCATATGCCCCATCAGGATATTATCATTTGTAGAAAATTAAGCTCGTAAGATTTATAAGCATCAGCAGATCTTTAAAGAGACGTTGCAGCAATAATGCTATGACAAAGTCGTCAGGGGCTTGAACAAACTAGCGGTACTGCTCATTAGGACTATGTATTGAACAACAAGAATCTGCTCAGGTGGAAATTTTTAATTATCAGGGGGAAGAATGGCTCAATTTCATTACGTAGAGGATTATGAACGGCTAGTAGCGGATCTGATATCCAAATACCCTATTGAGGAAGCAATGTCCAGAGCGGTTGGGGGCGGCTATAACGAAATAGGGGAAATACTCGCTGAGGTATTAATTCAAAATGGATTAACGAATGGCATGAAGCTGATCGATCTTGGTTGTGGCAGTGGACGGGCTGCTAAGGCAATCAGCAAACGCAGACATATTGAATATTTGGGTATTGATATTGTCCAGACGTTGCTGGATTACGCTAAAACCATGTCCCCTTCACACTATCGGTTCCGTCGAAGCATAAACCTCCAGATAGAGGAACCAGATGGAGGAGCCGACATGATATGTGCTTTCAGCCTCTTCACTCATCTTCTTCATGAGGAGACATATATATACCTAAGAGGGGCTCACCAATGTTTAAAAGGGGGAGGCAAGCTTGTATTTTCCTTCCTCGAGTTTCGCGAGCCTATTCATTGGAGCATATTTGATGATACTGTGAAAAGTAGACATTTTGGTCAGCCATTGCACTTGAATATGTTTATTGAAAGAAATGTCATCGAAAGATGGAGTCAAATTCTAGGTTTTAGTCAGCCCTCATATATTGATGCGACTGATCAACGATGGAACGGTAAAGCATTGGGGCAGTCAGTCGCTGTTCTAATCAAGCAGTAGTTTAATTCGGCGTATTTTGAATATATACACCGGGCAATCTCATTTGGCACCCGCCACAATCACGTGCGCACACCGCTCTGATCTCGGCTTTTCTGCCGAGGACCGCGCCGAAAATATCCGGCGTATCGGGGAAATGACGAAGCTGTTTCTCGAAGCCGGGGTGACCGCGCTGACTGCTTTTATCTCGCCCTTTCGTTCGGATCGAGATCGGGTCCGAACATTGTGCTTGAGGGGGAGTTTCTGGAAATCTATTGCCACTGCCCGCTGGACATATGCGAGGGGAGGGATGTAAAAGGGCTCTACAGGCTGGCAAGAGAGGGGAAAATCAAGGACTTTACTGGGATATCCTCTCCCTATGAGGAGCCACATGATCCCGAGTTGACACTGGAAACCGGAGTGCTGTCGCTGGAAGAATCCGTAGCCTGGGTGATCAACCTGCTTTGAAGCCGAAAAATCATCCCGTATGTGGTAGACTGTGGTGGCGCATCGCCATGCGTTATGATCGTTGCGACCACACCTTCTTCTCCGCCATACCGTCATCTTTCTATCTAATTAATGAATCCTGAGTCTAGACAGTACCTTCGTTTAATACTCTATTCAATACAGTAATAATTTCTTTCGCATATCTTTCTTGGGTGAAGCGACCGGTTGCCCAATTGCATGCGGCTTTACTTAACGTTAGTCGTTCTTCAGGATTTTCATATAGAAACTGAATCTTATCAGCTAGTTCATTATAGTTGCCGCCCTCGTACAGTAGACCTGTTTTGCCATTTTGGATCAACTCTGCCGGACCACCACTATTAGCGGTAGCAATCACGGCTTTCTCCGCAAGCATTGCTTCTACCACTACTCGCCCAAAGGTTTCCCAACGGGAACACACCAGTACAAGGTCCGCAATTTCAATATACTTCAACGGATTTTCTGCGTAACCAATAAACTTGACTCGCTCCTCCAAGCAAGAAAATTTAACTTGCTTAGTTAATAGCTCTCGATAGCGCCTACTACCATTGCCCACCAGAAGCAATTTTGCGTCAATCCCCCGGTGGACAAGCTCAGAAAGGGCGCGGATAGCTTCATCCTGGCCTTTAGCAACGTGTAGCGAACCAACCATTACGCACGTCAAATTCGATTTATTTTTGATGAGGAGTGTTGATCTATTCTGTCTATTCTCATCGCAGTCTCGCAATGTTACGGCTTGATAAATCACGCACATCCTTTGCTGGTTGATATAAGGATCATAATCCTTAACTACCGCATGGGAATTAGCGACAAAGGCGGCAGAAAAGTGATTCATCAGGCGCATTGTCCAGCGCTCACCAAAATCGAATAGTAGATTGGGATCGCGATATGCAAATTCATGCAAATGCCACACGTGGGGTCGGCGAGCTAGCCATGCTGCAAATGCACCCGCCCCGATTGCAACGGTATTTGAATACACTAGATCACATCGCCATCTTGTAATAGTCCACGCCATGGGGATAGCTAGTAACAATGCTTTAATCGTTCTCGTAACGCGTCCTAGAACCCATTTGCCACGGGTACCCACTATCCATCGAGGGTATCCGATTACCTTCCATGGAATTCGAAGGCGATCAAGTTCTCCTAGCAGAATTCCTTTTTTGGGAACTAAAACCATACAATCGACACCTTCCGCAATCAGTCCTTGCAACAACTCTAGCAAGGCAAATTCTGCTCCATATTTGTCTGCGGTATGAGAAATGAAACATACTCGCATCAGATGATCCTCTTGCAAGCTCTAGCTTCTATGTGACCCATCGGTAATTTTTGACGTTAACTGGCACAACAAATCCTGGCAGAAGGTATTAATCCACGAGGATGGTAGCGCATTGCCTAAGTTCATTCAGGGCAAAACGTAGTCGATGCCAGCGGGCAGCAGGAAGCGCGGCACAAGTACGTAAGAAAGACAACAAGTACGTAAGAAAAACAATTTCTCATCAAGACGACGAATCTCTTGACCGTTAACGGGGAAGCAGTCCATATGCTTTAGCTAGCAACCGAGTGCGAGTCGCTTTATAGAGCAGTATCACTCAAGGAGTAATATATTTTGTAGAGTACAGCCGCTCCGATGTTTTGTGACAGGTAATACTAATAGCGGTAATTACAAGAAGCAGGTAAAAAGTTTGTCGAAAAAAAACCAGAGTGTCAGTTAAGCCGGACAGAAAAATAAAACAAAGTAAAGCCGCTGCAAGAACTACGAGTTGACGTCTCCTTAGCGTTTGAAACCAACTCCACAAAAAGAAAGCATAAGTCACCACGCCGAGCAATCCTAACTGCATTCCAATCTCGATCCAGTCATTGTGATAATGATAAGTATCGTGAAATTCTGGCAAATCCCGGTAAATACCTCCTTTATAAGTCTCGACAGTTTTCTCGAAATACCTTGCTGCAGTTCCCGTCCCGTGACCGGCAAAGGGATGTTCAGTTATCCCATGGAAACCGACATCCCACATAGCCAAGCGATATCCCAGGCTGGTCGTATATTTCCCTGCCCCGGATAATTGAATATCACTCTTCGCTCGCATTAATCTTTCTTGAAAGCTCGTACTATTAGATGCGAACAACGTGATTACTGTGATCACCAGTGCCATCACGATCAGAAGAGTTTTAGTTTTTGTCTTATACAGCAAAAACAGCAGAAGCAACGATGAAAAAAGCGTTGCTAAAAGTGCTCCCCTGGCGTCTTGATTAAACTGAATGAACAATAGAAAGGCGGAGAGAAACCACAAAAATAGTCGAACTCCATTATTTCTGCTTGTTTTTATAATATAGAGAGACAGTATTACTCCAATTCCCAGTGTCGAAGAAAAACTAGTGTAAGGCATTCCCAAAGCCGGGATACCTTGTACGCCCATTACCAGCCAGTGATATAAACCGATGAGTAGCGCACCAAAATAACCCAGGAGCGCTCCATAGATTGCCCAAGGTAGACGTTCTTTATTTAAAAGACCTAGATAAGGAATAAAAACGAGAAAGGCAAAGTATCTTCGCCAGACCTTGAATCCAAGATCAGGGCGATCGCTCCAGAGTATGCCAAGGGCGAGGACAAAGCATAACAGAAGCATGCCGATTGCCAGAGGCTCTCTGATCGTTTCTCTAGAGCGGCCCAGTCCTCCATCTATCACCCAGGCGAGGGGCAGCAGATAATAGGCATAAAAGCTCAACCCTTTGTACCAGAGCGCTATGCCAAAAAAGAATAGCACAGACCTTGCCAGCACCTCGCGCCAAGCCCTTGCAGCGGGTTGCATAAGGTTGAGGGGATGGGCGGATGTTGACATGACCCGTTCTTGCCGTTTACAAATTGGCTATATTAGCCTATAAGATGCTGGCGTATGTTCTTCAATCGCCAGCTGACTGCAGCGATATCAGCAGGAATATAAGTCGCTCGCTTTACACATTTCTCTGATTTGCCGCAACCTTTCCGATCTGTGCGGGCGAAAGAAGGAATTATGGTTGAGCCGGTACAGTCAAATTCTGTCAATCACGGGAGGCGCTATATATGAGTCGAATCATTTATATTTCAGTATCGGTTGCACTACTCATTGCCGCGTTTGCCGCAAACGCGGGCACCTTCGAAAAAGGCGCCTGGTCCGCCAGCGGCTGCGGCACGATGCCTGAAACGCCAGTAGTGGATTCAAGCAGTGTCGATGCCTTCAACCGGAGTGTGGGGAAGATTAATGAGTGGCAGAAACAGATACAGACTTACCATGACTGTATGATCAAGGAGGCCAATGCCGATAACGCCGCCATCAACAGGTCAGCCACTTCCGAGCAGTCCCGAATAAATGAAGCATTGGAGAAAGTGAATAAAGAGGCAGCGGCTGGAAAGCAGAAGGTGGAACAGACTTCCTCCCGTTCATCGTCAGGTTCTTCTTTTCCCTCTTTGGTTCCTCCTCCTGGGGGTGGCATGGGTGGTCAGCCGGGCTATTAAAAATAAGGAGGGTTCCCATTTGATCTGGATTTGTTGATCGGTTGCGCGTCACCTCGCCCTTCAGGGCGAGGAAGGATAGGGCAGACTTTGTTGCCGTCCTTGCTTTTGCCGTTCGACGCGGCGTCTGCTGCTGTTCGATGTACTGGCGGATGACTTCAATGGGAGCTCCACCGTGCATCAGGAAAACGCAGTGCCGCCCGCACCTAATGTCGTTGTCATTGCTCATAGGCCAAGAGTATAATTCCGGCCATGCAGCGCCTCCAAGCCTTCAAATACGAACTGATGCCAGACGGCCAGCAGCAGCGCCAGATGCGAGGCTTTGCT
>Ga0182738_1000192_pt1 | contig 95047 bp, 87 predicted proteins | sample eDN5th30CBELigMG_FD_128876 | JGI IMG/M metagenome (GOLD analysis project Ga0182738, IMG submission 128876) | Enriched Miracle-Growth compost microbial communities from Emeryville, California, USA - eDNA 5th pass 30_C BE-Lig MG (version 2)... ... | reverse complement strand
GAGCTGGGCATTCCCGCGGCCGAAGCCGAGCAGCAACTGAACGACGCGCGGCGCATCCTGCTCGACGTGCGCAATGCGCGCGTGTGGCCCGGTCGCGATGAAAAAATCCTGGCCTCGTGGAACGGACTGGCCATCGCCGGCATGGCTGTCGCTGCCCGCGCCCTGCAACGTTTCGACCTGGCCGATTCGGCAACACGAGCCGTGGACTTCATCCGCACCAACCTGTGGCGCAACGGCCGCCTGCTAGCGGTTTACAAAGACGGCCAGGCGCGTTTCCCGGCTTATCTGGACGATTACGCGTTCCTGCTCGATGGACTGCTGGAGCTGCTACAGACGCGCTGGCGTAGCGAGGACCTGCAATTCGCCATCGAGCTCGCCGACAACTTGTTGGCGCATTTCGAGGATCGCGAGCACGGCGGCTTCTTTTTCACGGCCGACGATCACGAAGCGCTGATACACCGCTCGCGCTCGTTCTCAGACGAAGCGGTGCCCTCCGGCAATGCCATCGCGGCGCAGTCGTTGACGCGCCTGGGACTGCTGCTCGGTGAAACGCGCTACCTCGATGCTGCTGCGCGCACGCTGCGAGCGGCCTGGTCGCCGCTCGATCGCTATCCGCATGGGCACGCCGCCATGCTGGTGGCACTGGAGGAACATCTCGAACCGCCGCAGATCGTGATCGTCCGCGGCCCTGCTGCCGAAGCAGCCAGCTGGCGCGATGAGCTCGCAAAGCTCTATGCGCCGCGACGACTGACGTTCGCCATTCCTTCCGATGCCCGCGATCTGCCGCCCGCGCTGGCCGACAAGAAGCCGCAGGACGGCACGGTGGCCTACGTCTGCGAAGGAATGACCTGCTCGGCGCCGGTGAACGGACTGGCCGCGCTGGCGCGCGTGACCGGAGGATGATCGTCGGCCGGTCGCGAACCGCTTCCGGCTCAATCGTCTTTCTGCAGCTTCTTTTTCTTTCTCGCCTGCTTGGCGTGACGCGAGCGCTCGATGCCGGCCAGCTGCTTGGCCTTGGCCGCCTCGACCGCGGCGCGCAGCGCCCGCTCGCCCCAGCGTTTCAACTGCTCGACATCGCCGACCACGTCCGGCGGCACCGCGTGATGATCGGTGGTCAGATCGAAGGCGTTCGGGTACGGCTTGAACTGCCGCGCGCCGCGCGCCAGATAATCCTCGCGGTTGACCGGTCCGGTATGCAGGTACAGCACCCCGTCGGCGACGATGCCCAGCAGGCGATCTTCGATGAAGATGCCGATGGCGCCAAAAATCGAGCGATTAGAAATCGGCCCGAGAAACGCCAGTTGCTCGGTAACGTAGCCCGCAAGGCTCGATGGGTTGCGCATATCGAGCGACTCACTCTTCCTGATTTCCTGCGCGGCTCAAGGCACGCGCAGGCAGCTTCGTAACGCTGCGCCGATGTTGTTTATGTCTGATCCGTGACCGGACCTCGAAGCACGTGCGTGCGCAGCACCTGTTCCCCCGGCCCGAAAGTGTACCTCGGTGAGGTGCGCTGTAAACATGCTGAAATGCAGGGACGCGCGACATAATTCGCGGCGCGCTTCACGATATCGGAATCGTAAACACGTACTCGAGCTTGATGCCGTCGGGGTCGCTGAAAAACACTGCGAAATAGCCCGCAGCGTACTGCGGATAGTCGGCGGGCGGATCCAGAACGACCTCGCCCGCTGCACGCAATTCGTCGTACAGCTGCGACACCGCGGTGCGGTCCGGCGCCTCGAATGCCAGATGATGCAAACCCGGCGAGTAGCGATCGTGCACGAGCGAGGCCCGCCCCGGCTTCGCCTGCTGCAATCCCAGCTCCATCCGTTCGCCACGCCACAACGGCCCGTCCGCGCAATCGGCGATGCGCTGCAAGCCCATCCGCGGCAACCAGCGATCGTAGAAATCAGTCGAGCGCGGCAGGTTGGAGACGGTGATATCCAGGTGATGCAAGGCACCGCGCGCTGCGCTTGCCGGCTCTTGCGCCTGCGTCCGCAGATGCCGGGCAATCGAGTTCCGCAAGTCACCATGCACGGCAGGATCGAACAGCGGCGCCCGCGACCAGTCGTAACCCCATGGATTGGCGGTGCGCATCGCTTCGGGTTCATCCTCGTAACGCGGATGCACATGCGCATGCAGCGCTGGTTCCAGGTTGCCGAAGATCGCGTAGTTGATGCGTAACGCTCCAGTGACCGCAAGCACCGCATCGCCAAGGCTACCCAGGTCGGCCATGAACTGATTGCGCGCGGCGCGCGGCAAGGCATTCAGATGCGGCACGACCGGGTCCGGCAGCAGCAGGCAGTAGCCACGCAGCACCTGGCGCTCGCCCATCACTGCCCAGCCCGAGGCCATTCGCGCAACCAGCGCCGGATTCGAGCCGCTGCGACAAGCCGCGACCATGCGGTCGATGGCGGTGGTTTTTGCCGTCTTCTCGCCCATTCCGTCCCTGCTTACTTTCTGAACACGAAATACACCGCGCCCATCATGCACAGTGCTGCCCACAGGTAATCGAGCTTCAACGGCTGGCGCATGTAGACGAGCACGAACGGTACGAACACGCTCAGCGTGATGACTTCCTGCAGGATCTTCAGCTGCGGCAGCGACAGCTCGGTGTAGCCGATGCGGTTGGCCGGCACCTGCAGCAGATACTCGAACAGCGCAATACCCCAACTCACCAGCGCCGCCACGATCCACGGCTTCTGGCCCAGATTCTTCAGGTGCGCGTACCAGGCGAAGGTCATGAAGACGTTCGACAAGGTGAGCAGCAGCACGGTGCGTGCGATGACCGGCATCAGGAGGATCTCGTGGGCACGCTGCGCAGCCCCGGCGCCGGCCGATCCGGCTCGAGTCGCAGGATGAAATCGAACGCATCGACCTGCGTGCACAGCTCGAAGTCGCGCTCGGGCGCCCAATCGCAGGCGGGATCGAAGAACTTCACCGCGCTGGAGGCTTGGCGCAGCCGCTCCCGGATGTGGGTAACGTCGGGTTCGCCCCGCAGTCGACGCACAATCAGCTCTGCACAGAGATCGTCTTCGTCGCAGTTCTCGCGCGCCTCATGTCCCATTCGAACCAGCGTGACGCGCGCCGGTGCTTTCGATTGGATATAGCGCACGATGGCGCCGGCGTTCACCAGCGCACCGGTGATGACCTCATCCGCTCCCGTCGCATTGGTCAGGCCCTGCGTTCCGGAATGCGTCGTATGGATCAACATCCGGTCGCGCACATCGAGCCGTTCGAGTTCGGTGGGCGAATTGCCACAATCGAAACCCGGCAGCCGCCGCGCATGGCGCTCACCGATCAGCAATGCATCGGGATTCTGGGCCTTGAGCGCACGTGCATCGTCGATCGATGCAACAGGAATGATTTGTCGCGCCCCCGCTGCGGAGGCATAGGCGGCGACCGAGAAGGCCCGAAAAACGTCGATGACAACCACCAGCCCGCGAGCGGCGCGCGCGCCGGCGACGAAGTCGGTTACTTCGATTTCGGGGATTGCTGCGGCTGCCATCGGCCGGCAGCGTAGCAGAACGCTCTAGCGGTAGCGTGGGCCCGCTACCAACTGCGGACGCGGCCGGTGTCCAGGTGCACGAAGTTGGACGAAGCGTAGTAACCCACGCCGCCACGACGCATCGACAGCGCCAGGTCGCGCAGCTTCTTGCAGGAGAAGCCGCTCAGGCGCACGTCGATCGCCTTGCCGTCCATGTGCAGGCTGCGCGTGGCCACGCCGCTGGAGCGGTTACGCAGCATCGTGTTGGTCTTCGGGGAGCGGTAGCCGGAGATGATTTCGTAAGGCTCGTCGCGATCTGCCAACACCTGCAGGTCGTACAGGATGTCGAACAGCTGCGGATCGATGGTATGGACGTCCTGGGTGCGGAAGTCGCGCAGCAGATGGTTGAGCGCGCCGAGGCCGTCAGCCAGGTAGCTGCCGCCCCGGAAATAGGTCACCGACAGCGATTCGTCGATATGGGTGTGGACGAACGAAAGCCGGCGCGGCCCGGCCACTGGTATCGAGCCCCAGGCGCTGGCGGCCGGCGCAGCGACAGCCGTCGCGGCGGAGAGCTTCAGGAAGTTGCGGCGGTTCAGCCCGGAGGGTTCAGACATTTGGCGCGTCCCGCTGAAGAATGCTGAAAGGAGATTATGCAGGGACAGCTGCCGCGGCTGCGCGTTCCCGCACAGAGCACGCAATCGGCGCTAAGGCAAAGACTCAGGCCGGAAAGAGAGCGCCGCTGTCGTCAGTTCACGACAGCGGCATTCGATACCGACCGCAGCGGACGTCAGCCGTTGGCCGCCTTGCGCCGCAGCGACACCACCCGCTTCGCATCCGCCCGCTCGTGCATGACCACGACCTTGGCGCGCTTGAAGAAGTTGAAGTCGGTGGCGCTGGCCCAGGTGTACGCGCCCATCATCCGGCCGACCACCAGGTCGCCCACTTCCAGCTCGGGCAGCTGGATGTCGTCGTCGATGACGTCGATGGAATCGCAGGTCGGCCCGGCCAGCACGCTCGGGAAGCGCTCGCCTTCCTGACGCAGCGTGGTCACCGGGTACTTGGCATGATCGAACAGCTGGCCGCTGTACGAGCCGTACAGGCCGTCGTCCAGGTAATACCACCAGCGGCCGTCGCGCTTGGCCTTGCCCATCACGCTGGAAATGGCGATGGCCGACGGCGCCGCGATGAAGCGGCCCGGCTCGGCGATCACGCGCACGTGCGACGGCAGCTTGGCCAGCTCCTCGCGGATCGGGCGGCAGAACTGGTCGATGGGCGTCACCGCCTCGTTGTACGAGACCGGGAAGCCACCGCCGATGTCCAGGATGTCCAGCGACGGCAGGCCCGCCAGCAGCGCTTCGGCGATCAGATTGGTGCAGGCGCGGATCGCCTCGATGTACTTGGTCGGTTCGGTCGCCTGCGAGCCGACGTGGAACGACAGGCCGCGCACGCGCACGCCCAGGCGGCGTGCCTGCTCGATCATGCCCAGCACCGCGCCCGGCTCACAGCCGAACTTGCGCGACAGGTCGACCACCGCGTCAGGGCTGCGGAAAGAGACGCGCAGCAGCAGCTCGGCGCGCTTGCGATAGCGCACGAACTTCCGGATCTCCTCCGGATTGTCGGCGACGAAAATCTTGACCCCGTAACGCAGCGCGTCGCGGATGTCGCTATCGCGCTTGATCGGGTGCGTGTGGATGCAGCGCTCCGGAGCGATGCCCTGCGCCTTCACCAGCTCGACTTCGCCGGTGGTGGCGAGGTCGAAAAACGAGCCCTCGTCGCGCAGCGCGGCGACCACCGCGGCATGCGGCAGCGGCTTGAGCGCATAGTGCAGATCGACGCCGGGCAGCGCCGCCTTCAGCGAGTGGTACTGGCGACGCACCTGTTCGCAATCGACGACCAGCAGCGGCGAACCGAAACGCGACGCAAGGCCGCGGATCTCGCTCTCGGTGAGCGCCGTCGAATCGAAGGATTGAGCGGGAGAAACAGCCAATGACTGGCGAGCTGCGCGTGGCAACACTGCGGGCACCTCATGCGAAAAGCTGCGAACCAAAAACCGAACAACCGACCGACAAGAGCAACAGACCCATTGAAACGTCCGATGACTCTCACAAGTTCTGGTCGAGCGGCACTTGCAGCTTTCGCGATATCCCGCCCCTGGCGGGACCCTTGTTCAACCACCGCGGTGGCGGTTGCTTGCAAGGACTCTGAGTGCTCTCTTACACAGGGCGGCGCGAAATTTACCAAAAATGATCCGTGATGCAAGAACTGCGTCGCAGATTTTTACGGCCGGCGGAGAGCGCCGGCACGGCGGGGACTTGAGGAAAAGCCGCTGCGCAGCTGCGAGCGGCGGCTTTTTTCCGGGCTTTACGGCATCTCGCCTTCGTCGCCGAAGTCCGCCACCCAGGCCGCGATGTCCTGATCGTAGGTGACGATATTTTCGGCGGAAGCAGCGCGCTTGAGGCGATCGCGCACCGCGTCCCAGCGCTCGCCCTCGGGCACTTCCTCGCAGAGGATGACCTTCGCGCCCGCCTTATCGAGCGTACGCAGATTTGCGTACAGCTGACGCGCGTAGACGTCGGGGCGCGTGCCCGCGTTGATCCAGGTCATGTACTGATTCGTGGTACCCGGCGGCCGCAGCGCGAGCACGGCAACCTTCTCGTGATTGGCCGTGAATTCCTCCATCAGCTGCTCGACGCGGCGGCTCGGCACGACGTTGACCGGCGTCTGCGGCGAGTAGTGACGCGTGGTCGAACCCGGCACGCGCGGCGCGGACGGATTGGGCCCGGACTGGATCGTCGGCACCACCGCGCGCAGCTGCGACAGGCTGATGCTGCCCGGCCGCAGCACGCGCGGCCCATCGCCCAGACAGGACACGATGGTCGACTCCAGGCCGACCTTGCAGTCGCCGCCGTCGAGCACGATCTTCAGCTCATCGCCGAATTCCTCGCGCACGTGTTCGGCACGCGTCGGACTGACATGGCCGTAGCGGTTCGCCGAAGGCGCAGCGATGCCGCCGCCGAAGGCGTTCAGCAGCTGCTGTGCGATCGGGTGATTCGGTACGCGGATGGCGACCGTGTCCTGGCCGCCGGTGATGACATCGTTGACCGCCAGCGCGCGCTTGGCGACCAGCGTCAGCGGGCCGGGCCAGAAAGCGTCGGCGAGCTTCTTCGCCTCCGGCGTCATGTCACGCACCCAGCGTTGCAGGTAGCGCGGGTGATCGATATGCACGATCACCGGATGCGTCGAGGGCCGGCCCTTGAGCCGGAAAATCTTGCGCACCGCGTCGGGGTTGTTGGCGTTCGCGCCCAGCCCGTAGACCGTTTCCGTGGGAAATGCGACGAGCTCGCCTGCACGCAGCGCCTCGACCGCCTCCTGAACCTGCTCTTGCAGTACTCGTCCGATAACCATGCCCGCCATGATAGCAAGGCGTGACGAGCCGCCGGTCAGGGTTTCTCGCGCCAGCCGATCAACGCAGCAAATGCCTCACCCAGCGGTCGGCGCACTCCTCATTGGCGGCCGCAGCCGCCAGAAAAATGACGCCGACGCGCTCCGCGACGCTAGTCGAGCATCGTGCGAACCCAACCCTGCTCGGTGCGGTTCAGCTCGTAGGTGGGCCAGTAGCGCTTGTCGAGCTTGAGCGTGATGACATCCACGGCACCGTTCCACGCCATGGTCCGCAACCGCACCGAGGAGCGATCCGGACGGCCCGACACCGCCTTGATGAAAGCATCCAGGTCGGGCGTGGGCTGGCCGTCGACCTCGACGATGCGGCGGCCGGCCCAGAGCTGATAGCGCGTCGCCGGCGAGCCGTACGAGAAGTAGCCGACGAACACACCATCGGGCGGAATGCCGCGCTGCGCGGACAGCGCACGATGCGGCTGCTGCAGCACTGCGCCGGCCCACAGCAGGATGCGGTTCAGATCGCGCCCGCCGAGCGCCACGGTCGGCACGTCGACCACCTGCTCGGTGCCGTCACGCAGCACCGTGACCTTCACTTGCGGCTTCTGCACTGCCCGCTCGACCTCGCGGAAGCGGTTCACCACGGCCCCTTCGATGTCGAGGATCAGATCTCCCGAGCGCAGCAGCTGCGAGGCCGGCGAGCCGCCCACCAGCCGCGTCACGCTCAGCACCTGGCGTCGATCCGGGCTGTGCTGCTCCAGCCGCTGAATCCAGCGATCGGGCAAGCCGAGTTTGCGCGCGCTGGCCAGCGGCACCGGCGCCAGCTCGGCTTCGAGCGAGTGCAACGTCTTGCCGTCGCGCACCAGCGGCAGCATCTCCGCAATCAGCTCGGCCGGGATGCCGCGATTCTCCTGCTGGGTATCGCGCCCGCTCTCGTAAGCGAAGCTGGCCCAGGTGGCGATCACGTCGCCATTCTTGTTGGCGAGCACGCCGTCGTAATCGGCCGGTCCGTTGATGAGCTGGACGGTTTCGAGGTTGGACTCACGGAACTGCAGAGTGCGCGCCAACGGATAGGTCACGGGATCGACGCTGGCGACCGTCGCCGCACGCGACAGCGTCTTGCCGTCACTGCGCATGCCAACCGCCCAAACCTGCTCGCCGGGCTGCAGGTCGACCGGCTTGAGCACCGCCGCCTTCGCCGGCGTGGCGCCGATGAGCTTGGGATCGTAGGAGACCATCGCCAGGTTGTGCAGCGGATGGATGTACTCCACCTTGCCCGGGATCTCGATGGTGCCGGCGAACGTCAGGCGCACGTCGCCGAGCGCCACCGGCACGGTATTGCGGTCGACCACCACCAGGCCACGCTCGGCGTCGACGATGACGCCGGTGCCGTAGTAGTTGCGCTCGGTGATGCCCGAGACCGAGTACGGCATGTCGAAGTTGACCAGCACCAGCGAGGGCGCCAGCTTGTTGATGATGGGATCGGCGGTTTTCGCATAGCTGGTGGTAGCCGGCTTCGGCGGCTGCGCCGCGCCGTCTTCCGCCCAGGTCCGGCACGGCCACACGCCCTGTGCATCGTCACGCTTGCAGGAGCGTGCCGGGAACCAGCTGCGATCCATGCGGATCGAGCGCCACTGCGCGGTGCGCGGATCGTCGATGGTGAAGAAGCGGACCGTGACCCGCTCGCCGTCCTTCAACTCGGAGACGATGCTCTCGAAGTCCGCCAGCTGCATCACCGTCTTGCCGCCCACCTCGGTGATCACCGCGCCGCGCGGCACGCCGGCCGCGCCCAGCACGTAGCCGGGGTTGGCCACGTAGACGCCGCTGATCGGCATGTTGATGTGGCGGGCCTGCTGCCAGGACAGGTTGTTGACCACGGCATCGCCGAATTCGATGTAGGCGTCCGGCGTGATCGAGTACAGATCCTCGACCTTGATCTCGCGCTCCAGCGCCTGTCCGCCGCGCTCAATCGACAGCTTGACGGTCTTGCCGACGCCGTCGTCGAGCTCTTCGGCCAGCGCATCGAAGCCGGCCAGCAGCTCGCCGTTGAGCCGCACCAGGATGTCGCCCGGCTCGACGATCTTCTCGGCTTGCGAGCCGGCCTGCACCTCGCTCACCACCAGCATGCCGGTCTTGTTGGGGAACTTGCGGCGCACCTCGGTCTCGGTCTCGTTGCGCAGACCGAGCCGGCGCACTTCGTCGAACGGGGTGTAGACGAATACCGTCTGCAACGTGCCGCGCGGCACTGACTTGCCGTCCTGGATGTAGTTGAGCGCGCGTGTGACGCGATCCAGCGGCAGATAGAAGCTCGATGCGGCCTGGGTGCTGCCGCCGGCGTTCAAGGCGACCACGCGCCCTTCCACGTCGATCACCGGCGAGCCCGAAGAGCCGCCCGAGGTGCTCGATGCCGCCTGGTAGTAGAACGTGTTGAAGTCGTTGTACTTGCCGAGCCCGTAGTTGGGCGCCTCGCGATCCAGGCGCGCCAGCGTTCCGGCGAGGATCGACAGCTGTTCGCCGGCATCGTTGCCGATCACGCGGATCTCGCGGCCGACCTGCGCGCCCTGCGGATACAGCTTGAGCTCGGTGGGCTTGATGAAGCGCAGCTTGGACGGATCGTAGCGATAGAAGCCGAAGTCGTGCACCGGATCGCGATACACCGGGTACAGCGTCACTTCCTCGCGGTTCAGGAACACCGCCTGGGCGGTGACCGGACCGGGCGTGACCACGTGCCGGTTGGTGAGGATCAGGCCGCGCTTGGCGTCGACCACGAAGCCGGTCGCCTGGCTCGACATGTTCCATTCGGTGTCGAAGGCGCGCGCCTGGTCGACCTGGATGGTGACGACGCCGGTGGCGACCCGCTCCAGCGTGCGGGTCCAGCGCGAGTCCTCGGCGGTGGCCACCGGGACCAGCGCCGCGGTCGCTTCCGGCGCCAGCGGCTGCGCTTCCTGCGCTGCAATCAGTTTCGAGGTCAGGAGCAGCAGGCAGACGCCGATGGCTTTTTGCATGAATCTCATCCGAACAGCACGAATCCCCAGATCAGGGCCAGCAGGCCGAAGGATAACAGCACCGCGGTGGAGCCGACGTCCTTGGCCAGCCCTGACAGCTCATGCCGCTCTAGACCGATGCGGTCGACGACGGTTTCAATGCCGGTATTAAGAAGTTCGACGATCAGCACCAGCATCACGCTGCCGGTCAGCAGCGCTTTTTCGACGCCGTTGGCGCCGAGCCAGGCGCCCAGCGGCAGCAGCAGCACGGCCAGGGCGACTTCCTGGCGGAACGCGGCCTCGAATTTGAAAGCGCCCTTGAATCCCTTCCAGGAGTTGACGAACGCAAGCAGCAGCCTGCGTGGGCCTACCAGTTTCGGCCGATCCATTCACATGCCTCGCGAAGGCGGTCCGCGGCGCGAACCGCCGACCGAGGTTACTGTTCCCGATACGCTAGATCGAGCTGCTTGGCCGCCCGCACGTCGTCGAGGCGCCGTACCGGCAGAGTATACGGGGCGCCTTTGACCTTTGTCGGTTCCTGTTCGGCTTCCTGCTGGATAGTCACCATGGCATCGACGAAGGCGTCGATCTCCTCGCGTGTCTCGGTCTCGGTGGGCTCGATCAGCAGGCACTCCGGCACCAGCAGCGGAAAGTAGGTGGTCGGGGCATGGAAGCCGTAGTCGAGCAGCCGCTTGGCGAAATCCATCGCGTTCACGCCCAGTTCCCTGGCCTGGCGCTTCAGGGTAATGATGAATTCGTGGCTGGCGCGACGCTGCGGATACGCCGGCTCGAATCCCGCCTGGCGCAGACGCGTCAGCAGATAATTCGCGTTGAGCGCCGAATACTCGGCGACGCGTTGCATGCCGTCGCGGCCCAGCATCCGCATGTAGACGTACGCACGCAGCAGCACGCCGGCGTTGCCCATGAAGGCCGAGAGCCGGCCAATGGTCTGCGGCAGATCGCGTTCGTCCAGCCAGCGGTATTTGTCGCCGTCCTTGCCGACCAGCGGGATCGGCATGAACGGCAGCAGCCGCTGCCCGACGCCCACCGCGCCCGAGCCCGGCCCGCCGCCGCCATGTGGCGTCGAGAAGGTCTTGTGCAGGTTCATGTGGATGACGTCGAAGCCCATGTCGCCGGGGCGCACCTTGCCCAGGATGGCGTTGAGGTTGGCGCCGTCGTAGTACAGCAGGCCGCCCGCCTCGTGCACCACGCGCGCCACTTCCTTGATGCGCCGCTCGAACACGCCGAGCGTGGACGGATTGGTCAGCATGATGCCGGCGGTCTTCGGACCCACGGCCTGCTTCAGCGCTTCCAGATCGATGTCGCCGTTCGGCAGCGACGGCACTTCGATCACCGTGCAGCCGCACATGGTCGCGGTCGCCGGGTTGGTGCCGTGAGCCGCATCGGGAACGATGATCTCGGTCCGCTCCAGGTCGCCACGTGCTTTGTGATACGCGCGAATCATCGCCACGCCGGCGAACTCGCCCTGCGCACCGGCCATCGGCGTGAGCGACACGCCCTTCATGCCCGTTACTTCCTTTAGCATCTCCTGCAACTCGTACATGCACGCCAGGAAGCCCTGCCCGGCCGACTGCGGGCCGAGCGGATGGCGCGACAGGAACTCCGGCAGCATCGCGAACTGGTTACACGCGCGCGGGTTGTACTTCATCGTGCACGAACCCAGCGGGTAGAAATGTGTGTCGATGGAGAAGTTGAGCTGCGACAGCCGCGTGAAATGGCGCACGGCCTGCAGCTCGGAAACTTCCGGCAGCGCGGCCGGCTGCTTGCGGCGCAACGACGGCGGTACATCCGGCGTCGCCTCGTGCGGATACTGGCCGGCGGCGCTGCGACCGGGGCGGGAGTGCTGGAAAATCAGGGGTTCGCGCATGATTACATCACTTCATTCAGTGCTTTGGCGTAGGCCGCAATGTCTTCGCTGGTGCGCGTCTCGGTGGCGCAGACCAGCAATGCATTGCCGAGCTCGGGATACTGCTGCGACAGGTCGTAGCCGCCGATGACGCCGCGCTGAGCCAGCGCTTCGAGCACTTCGCCGACATTGCGGTCCAGTTGCAGCACCGCCTCGTGGAAACGCGGGCCGTCGAAAGCCAGCTTCACACCCTTGATCTTGGTCAGCGCACCGATCAGCTCGCGCGTCCGTTGCTGACAGGTGGCGGCGACCCGCTCCAGGCCGGTCGCACCGAGCAGCGACATGTGAATGGTCGCAGCCGTCACCAGCAGGCCCTGGTTGGTGCAGATATTGGACGTCGCCTTGCTGCGGCGAATGTGCTGCTCGCGCGCCTGCAACGTCAGCGTGAAGCCCGGCTTGCCGTCCAGATCGACGGTGCGACCGATGATGCGGCCCGGCATCTGGCGCACGTGTTCCAGACGCGTCGTCATGAAACCGAAGTACGGTCCACCCGAAGACAGCGGCACGCCCAGCGGCTGACCCTCACCCACCACGATGTCGACGCCTTTGGCGCCCCACTCGCCCGGCGGCTTGAGAATCGCCAGCGACAGCGGGTTGACCACTGCGATGACCAGCGCGCCATTGGCGTGTGCCCAATCGGTGATGGCGTCGACGTCTTCGAGCAGGCCGAAGAAGTTCGGCTGCTGGATCACCACTGCCGTGATGTCCTGTCCGCGGTAGCTGTCGAGCGAGGCCGCGGACGTGGTGCCGACTCCCGGCTCGTACGGCAGCACATCGAAGTTGAGCTTCTGGCCCTCGGCGATGGCGCGAGCCACCTGCAAGTACGTCGGATTCACCGCGGCCGGCACCAGGATGCGCGCCGACTTGGATTTGCGATGCGCACGCACCGCCATCAGGCTGGCTTCGGCGAGCGCGGAAGCGCCGTCGTACAGGGACGCGTTCGACACCTGCATCCCCGTCAGGCTCGCCATCATGGTCTGGTACTCGTACAGCAGCTGCAGCGTGCCCTGGCTCGCTTCGGCCTGGTACGGCGTGTAGGCGCTGTAGAACTCCCCGCGCGTGACGATGGCCCAGACGGCTGCCGGGATGTGGTGCTCGTAAGCACCGGCGCCGATGGAGTTGAGCGGCCGGCCGTCGCGCTGCGCACGCTCCTGCATCAGTCGTCCGATCTCCATCTCGGTCAGCGCTTCGGGAATGCCGGCGAGCGACTGGATGCGCAGCTCCGCCGGAATTTCGTCGAACAGCGCATCGATGGCCGGCGCGCCGATGGCGGCCAGCATTTCCTTGACGTCGGTTTCGGTGTGGGGAATGAACGGCATTTTCAATCCTCAGTGCGCCGCCTCGACGACCTTCTCGTAAGCCGGCGCGTCCAACAGCTGCTCCAGCTCACCGGCGTTGCTCGGCTTCACCTTGAACAGCCAGCCGGCACCGTACGGGTCCTGATTGACCAGTTCCGGAGAGGCGCCCAACGCTTCGTTGGCGGCGATGACTTCGCCCGAAATCGGGCTGTACACGTCGGAAGCCGCCTTCACCGATTCCACCACCGCGGCCGCGCCGCCCTTGGCCAGCGTCTTGCCGACTTCCGGCACCTCGACGAAGACCAGGTCGCCGAGCGAGCCCTGCGCATGGTCGGAAATGCCGACGGTGACGGTGCCGTCGCTTTCCAGGCGGGCCCATTCATGGGAATCGAGATACTTCAGATCGCTCGGGATGGAAGACATGAGGGATACCTGTGTTGAGCCTGTGAATCGAAGTTGCTATGGACGAGGCGCGATCAGATCAACGCCTTGCCGTTGCGGACGAACGGGTACTTCACGACGCGGGCGGCCAGCAGCTTGCCGCGGATGTCGACCTGCACCTGCTCGCCGGTCGCGGCCGGAACACGTGCAAAGCCGATGGAGCGCTCGAGCGTCGGCGAGAACGTGCCGCTGGTGAGCTCGCCTTCGCCAATGCCGGGCGCGACCACTTTCTGATGACCGCGCAGCACGCCGCGATCCTCCAGGACCAACCCGACCAGCTTGCGCGGGATGCCGTTCTTGCGCAGCGTTTCGAGCGCGGCGCGGCCGACGAAATCGCGCTCTGGCGGATCGAAGGCCACCGTCCAGGTCAGACCCGATTCCAACGGAGAGACATTCTCGTCCATGTCATTGCCGTACAGATTCATGCCGGCTTCGAGACGAAGCGTATCGCGCGCGCCCAGGCCGCATTGGGCAACGCCAGCCGCTTTCAGGTCGGCCCAGAATTTTGCCGCGGCATCGACCGGCAGCATGATTTCCCAGCCGTCCTCGCCGGTGTAACCGGTGCGCGCGATGAAATACGGACCGAGCTCTCGGCCCGAGAAATGTTTGAGTGCGAGTGCAGCGGCAGCATGCTCGCCGATCAAGGTCCCCGCCTTGGCGCGCGCGTTCGGACCCTGCACTGCGATCATCGCCAGATCGGTGCGAGGCTTGATGTCCACGCCGAACGCGCCGGCGTGGCTCTTCAGCCAGGCAATGTCCTTGTCCCGCGTGCCGGCGTTCACCACCACCCGGAACCATTCGTCGTTGATGAAGTAGACGATGAGATCGTCCAGCACGCCGCCGCGCTCGTTGAGCATGCAGCTGTACAGCGCCTTGCCCGACTCCTTGAGCTTGGCGACGTCGTTGGCGAGCAGGTGGCGCAGATAGTCACGGGCGCGGGCGCCGGTCACGTCGACGCTCAGCATGTGCGAGACGTCGAACATGCCCGCATCGCGGCGCACCGCGTGGTGCTCCTCGATCTGCGAGCCGTAGTTGACCGGCATGTCCCAGCCGCCGAAATCGACCAGGCGTGCGCCGGCCGCGACATGCGTTTCGTAAAGAGGTGTCTTGAGGCCCATCGATTGCTCCGGTTCACGAGAGTGCGCAAAGTCATCGAAGCGTCGGACCGCCTGCCAGCCAAGCGTTCCGGCGCCCCTCTGTCCTGCGACCTGAGAGATCCGGCATCGAAAGCGCGCTCGAGCGAGCGACGCGATGCCTCTCCCCTTCGGTGAGCGCAGCCCCGGTTTGCACCGTGGCCGCGACTACTCTCCAGAGCCCTTCGAGCGGTGACGTGCCGTCAGCATGACGTGACGTCATCGCGCGGCGCGCCGTTCATTTGCCTGAGCGTTTCCGGGCGGTTGCGCCTTCGGCGGCAAGGACTCGGAACGCGGGTTCCGACCTCACACTCTCCGGCCGTGCCTTGCGATGGGTGGCGGTATGGTAGCCGAAGCCTATTCGCGGCGCGTGAATTTTCTTAGGACCGGCATTGCTGCAGGAGCGGGCCCGGAAGCGGCCGTCCGGTCACTGGAATGACCGGGTAAGAGGCTACAATGAGCCTTCCGTCGCAGCCCCACTCCCGCAAAGACCCATGCCCCAGCGCCGCCGCTCCATTCCCGTCCGTATCGGTTCCGTCACCGTCGGCGGGGCCGCCCCCATCGTCGTGCAGTCCATGACCAACACGGACACCGCCGACATCGAATCGACCACACAGCAGATCAAGGCCCTGGCTCGCGCCGGCTCGGAACTGGTGCGCGTCACCGTCAACACCGACGAAGCCGCTGCTGCCGTTCCGCGCGTCCGCGACCGTCTGGCGCAAGCCGGCATCACCGTGCCCATCGTCGGCGACTTCCATTTCAACGGCCACAAGCTGCTCAAGGCGCATCCGGCCTGCGCCGAGGCGCTGGCCAAGTACCGGATCAATCCCGGCAACGTCGGACGCGGCAGCAAGCGTGACCCGCAGTTCGCCGAGATGATCGAGGTCGCCTGCGCCAACCAGAAGCCGGTGCGCATCGGCGTGAACTGGGGCAGCCTCGATCAGGACTTGCTGACGCGCCTGATGGACGAGAACTCGAAGCTGGCGCAGCCGCAGGACGCCCGGGATGTCACGCGAGAAGCACTGGTAGTGTCGGCGCTCGAATCGGCCAAGCGCGCCATCGAGCTCGGCCTGCCGCAGGACCGGATCGTGATCTCCTGCAAGGTCAGCGGCGTGCAGGACCTGATCGCGGTGTATCGCAACCTGGCCGCACGTTGCGACTATGCGCTGCACCTGGGGCTGACCGAAGCCGGCATGGGTTCGAAAGGCATCGTCGCTTCCACCGCTGGCATGAGCGTGCTGCTGCAGGAAGGCATCGGCGACACCATCCGCGTCTCGCTCACGCCCGAGCCCAACGGCGATCGCACCCAGGAAGTCATCGTGGCGCAGGAGATCCTGCAGACCATGGGCCTGCGCTCCTTCATGCCCATGGTGGTCGCCTGCCCGGGCTGCGGCCGCACCACTTCGACCTACTTCCAGGAGCTGGCGCAGAAGATCCAGAGCCACCTGCGGCATCAGATGCCGCAATGGCGCAAGCACTACGTCGGCGTCGAGGAGATGACGGTCGCCGTCATGGGCTGCGTCGTCAACGGCCCCGGCGAGAGTAAGCACGCCAACATCGGCATCAGCCTGCCCGGCACCGGCGAGCGGCCGGTCGCGCCGGTCTACATCGACGGCGAGAAAGGCCCGACGCTCAAGGGCGAGCGCATCGCCGAGGAATTCCAGGGACTGGTCGAAGAGTACGTCGCTAGGACCTACGCACCGAGGTCACAGCCATGAGCCCGACCGACAATCCGTTGACCGAAAAGAAGTGTCGTCCCTGCGAAGGCGGCGTTGCACCGCTGACGCGCTCCGAAGCGCAGACCTTGATGGAACAGCTCGACCCGCAGTGGCGACTGTCTGACGACGGCAAGAGCCTGCACCGCGAATGGAAGTTCAAGAACTTCTATCACACCATGAGCTTCGTCAACGCCTGCGCGCACATCGCCAATGCCGAGGATCACCATCCCGACCTGGAAGTCGGCTACGGCTACTGCCGGATGAAATACAGCACGCACGCCATCGACGGGCTGTCCGAGAACGATTTCATCTGCGCGGCGAAGGTGGACGCCCTGCCGCTGTAACTGCCGCTATCTCACGCAACGGCGACTTCGACCGCCGCAGTGTCGATGATCGGCCCGACCGGATGCTGGAACTCGCGTTTGGCGAACTCGATGCGTTGTGCGGCGGGCGCGTTGAAATCGGCGCGCTGCTCGCAGATATGCAAACGCCGCAACAGACCCTGGCGGTTGGCGATCTGGATCGCCAGGCCCGGCCGCGCATTCAGCTCCAGCACCAGCGGCCCCAGGTCGCGGTCGAGCACGATGTCCACGCCGATGTAACCCAGGCCCGTGAGCTCGTAGCAGCGCGCCGAGATGTCGAGAATGGTGTTCCAGTCGTTGATCTGCAGGCCGGCGATGCTGTGGGTCGTATCTGGATGCTGCGTGACCACCTGCGTGCCGATGACACCATCCAGCGTGACGCCGCTGGCCAGATCGATGCCCGCGCCGACCGCACCCTGATGCAGGTTCGCTTTGCCGTTGGAGGAGCGCGTCGGCAGCCGCACCATGGCCATGATCGGATAACCGCGAAACACGATGACCCGCACGTCGGGCACGCCCTGGAAGCTGATGCGCTCGAACAGCGCCGAGAAGCGCACCATGTACTCGACGATGACCACGTCGGGCACGCCACCCAAGCTGAACTGGCCGTTGATGGCGTTGGACAGATGGTGCGACAGGAACTCTTCATCGAGCAGCGCGCCGCTGATGGTGCGATAGCGGCCGGCACTGCGGCCGGCGATGACCACGATGCCATCGCCGGCACTGCCGTGAGCGGGCTTGAGCGCAAACTCGGGATGATCCTTGACGATCTCCGGCAGGCGCCGGATGTCGCGCTGCGTCTCCATGACGCCGTACAGCTCGGGCACGGCGATGCCGGCCCGCAGCGCCAGGTGCTTGGTCCTGAGCTTGTCGTCGACCAGCGGATACAGGTGCCGCGGATTGAACTTGAGGATGTAATCGCCGTTGCGCTTGTTGAGCCCGAGCACGCCTTCGGCCGCCAGGCCGCGATAACGGCGCAGCACGCTCACGCCTCCCCTTCGCGCGGCATCAGCGCCTTGAAGCGCCGCAACTCCAGCAATCGATAACCGGTGTAACGGCCGACCAGCAGCGTCGCGGCGATCACCAGGAACAGCAGTTCCGGGAACACGAAAATGATGTGCTCGAGCCAGGCAATCTCCATCACCAGGTAGGCGATGGCGGCGACGACCAGGCTGCCCACGCCTTCCTGGATCGCCTCGGCGGCGCCGCGCTCCTCCCAGACGATGGACATGCGCTCGATGGTCATGGAAATGATCACCATCGGGAACAGCGCGATCGACAGCCCCGGCTGCAGGCCGAGCCGATGACTGAACACGCTGATGCCGGCCATCAGAAGCACCACCACGGTAAGCACGCAGGTCAGGCGCGGCACCAGCAGCAGCCGCAGCTTCTCCAGGTAGAAACGGATCAGCAAGCCGAGCGAGACGATCACGGCGAACAGCGTCACGCCCCACAGCAGCCGGGTCTCGCGGAACGCCAGCGCCACCAGCACCGGCATGAAGGTGCCGAAGGTCTTGATGCCGACGAAGTTGCGCAGAATCATGATGACCAGCGCGCCGATCGGGATCATCAGCAGCACGCTGTACACGGCCTGCGTGGCGATGGGCAGCGAGAACAGCGAGAACTCCGCGGAGTGCGAGCCGCGCTGCTCGGCGCGGCGTTCGGCGATCAGGATCGAATCCAGCAGGCTCTGCTGCACGGCGAGCGTTACGCCCAGGGTCGAGCCGCCTTCGATCTCCGCCAGCTTCTCATCGCCGCGCCACCAGATCAGGAAGTCCTCCGGCAACCCTTGCTGCAGCGTGACCGGATTGAAGTAGAGCCACTCCACGCCATCGTGCACTTCCAGCAGCACCTCCGGCTGCACCGCTCCCGCCCGGTCGCGCAGCAGCACGCCGTGGGCGATGCGGGCCGGAATCTGTGCGCCGGCGAGAAAGATCGTCGCCAGGTGAGCACGGTCCGCCGGTGTATCGGTCCGGTTGAGGAACAGCCGGATGTAGGGGTCGGTCTCGCCCTGGCTGATGCGCCGGAGCAGCTCGGTGGTGAAGCTCGCGACATCGGCCGACTGGCGCCGCACGTCGGCGATCAATCCTTCCAGCGCGATCTTCGACGGCTCGTCCAGCTCCGGGAACTCCGGGAACGGCGGCGTCGTATCTTCGACCTGGCGTTGCGGATCCTTGTATACCAGCGCGCGGTAATAGACGGTCTGCGGTCCACTGGCTTCACGCACCGCCCATACTGCTTCGCGTCCCGCCGGCGCGCTGCGCGTGGTCAGACCAAAACCGCGCGAGACGAAGTTCTCGTCCATCAAAGAATAACCGGGCGTCAGGCCGGGAATGCGCAGCGTGGCTTTCATGGCAGCCGGCCCCGGCGTGAAGGAAACCGCCGCCTCGACCGTCCAGATCTGGGTCTGCTCCTGCGGAGCCACGGGAAAGCCCAGCACATGGGCTTTGTAGAAGAACAAGGCCAGGGACAGCACCGTCAGGATCACCGACAGCGAGTAGATGTGACGATTATTCATTCAGTCGTCGTAGCGGCCGCGAGGGTACGCGGCAAGTCATGCTCGTCGTTGGTGCAGCGGTTGGGGGCGGTGACGGGGACGGAAGACTAACGGGTTTGCGCGTCGGCCTCAAACGCGCCGGACGTGCCGATACACGGAAATTGCACGGGGACTTCCCCCGATGCGGCCAGCGCAATCGCCGCGATCGCGGCCCGCGGGTGGCGATGGATCAGCTCAGCAGCAGGCGCGAATCACCCGGCGGGATATTTACCAGAAGATCGACCGGCGACCCTGCGGAACCCCCGGCGGGGGGCGTCATGGCGAAGCGGGCAGCGGCAGCAATCCCGCTGTGATGCTGCGGAACTCCCGACGGGGAGCGATCGTTGCCGTTCTGCAAGCTCCAGTGGGCATGTTCTACCAGCAGAGCCAGCTGCCAGGCGCGCCCGATCGTCATCGCAACTCGCCGCGCACCGGCTTGCAGCAACGTCGCTTCGCCGGTTTGTGTCAGCCACTGCCGCACATGTGCGAGCGCGGCGGCTGCCGTCCGGTTCAACTCGAGCAGAGTTGCATCGTTGATAGCGGCGCCGCTGGCGTCGATCCAACTGGCGAGCGCGGCCAGACCTGTACCCACCTCCCCTCGCAGCAGCGCATCGAGCGCCAGCACGTTGGTCGTGCCCTCCCAGATCGGCAACACCTGCGTATCGCGCAGCAGAACCGGCAGGCCGGTGTCTTCGATATAGCCTGCGCCGCCGAACGCCTCGATCGCCTCGCTCACCACCGCGACCGCCTGCTTGGCGGTCAGCAGCTTGGCGATGGGAGTCAGCAGTCGCAGCAGGGCACGCTGCGTATCGTCGAGCTCGCCGGCTTCCTGCCGTCCCAACAGCTCGACCAGTTCGAACGCCAGCAGGAATGCGGCCCGTGTTTCCGCTTCGAGACCGGCCAGCGTGTCGACGTGCAGCGGCAACTCGCCGAGCGCAGCACCGAAAGCTTGCCGCTCGTAGGCATAGGAACGGGCCAGCGCCAGAGCGCGACGCATGAACGCCACCGAAGTGACGCTGTTCCAGGTTCGGGTAATGACCAGCATCGGCTCGATGTTGCGGGTGCCGTTGCGCGGCTCACCGATGAGCTCGGCGGGCGTACCGTCCAGCAGCAGTTCCGCCGTGGGCACCTTGCGCGTCCCCAGTTTGTCCTTGAGCCGCTCGATGCGGATGTTGTTCGGCCGACCCGCCGCATCGTGGGTCTCTACATAGAACATGGCGAGGCCAGATCCGCCCGGCCCATTGTCTTCGGGACGCGCCAAGGTCAGCGCCATCTGCGAGGTGATCGCCGAGGTAAACCATTTCTTGCCGAACAGGCGCCAGACGCCATTGGCATCACACTGCGCGCGCGTCAACGAAGCACCGACGTCGGAGCCGCCGGTGGCTTCCGTCATCCACTGTCCGCTGGTCCAGGCCTGCGCCGGATCGCGGCTGGTCAGATGCGCCACGGCCCGATCACGCAACTGCGGATTCGCTGCGACCGTGAGCGTTCGCGCCGCGCCGTCGGTCATGGCCAGCGGGCAGGTGTACAGATCCGACGAAGGATGAAACAGGTATGCCAGAGCAAACTGATGTACGCGCGACCAGCGTCCATGACGACGTTCGTAGGGAATGGCGATCAAACCGCTGCGGGCCGCGAGAGGCGCGACCTTCTGCCACAGCGGCGTGAGTTCGATGCGATCGATGCGATTGCCCCAGGGGTCCCACTGCACCAGGCGCGGCTCGTTCAGACGATCCTGCAACTGCAACCGGTACAGCTCGCCGCCGGCCAGCTCACCCATGGCCGCCAGCTCCGGCTCTATCTCGCCGAGCACCTGCGCCGGCAGCTTGCGTCGCAGCCAGCTTCGCAGAAAGGGATCGTCACGATACTGATTGCCAAGCTGCGGCGGCGCCTGCACGAAGAGATCGAAGCCGCGCGGCGCGCTCATCGAATTTCAGCCAGTCCGCCCGCCACTCCCTGCGGCGAGAGCAGCACCTGCCACAGCTGGATGCGCCGGGCACGAAACGCCGCGGCCGAGGAAAGCAGCCAAAACTCCCACATGCGACGGAAGCGTTCGCCGTACTTCGCAGCGAGCTCCGGCCAAGCATCGCGGAAGCGCTCATGCCAGGCCAGCAGCGTGCGGTCGTAGTACGGGCCGAAGGAGTGCCAGTCTTCGACGACGAACAGTTTCTCGCTGGCCGTGGCGATCTGCGCGATCGAGGGCAGCATGGAGTTCGGAAAAATGTAGCGCTCGACCCAGGGGTCATTCGCTTCCTGCGAAGTGTTGCTGCCGATGCTGTGCAGCAGGAACAGGCCCTGCGAATCCAGCAGCCGGCGCGCCGTTTCGAAGTAGGTGCGGTAGTTGCGGAAACCGACGTGCTCGAACATGCCCAGGGAATAGATACGATCGAAACGACCGCTGAGACTGCGATAGTCCTGCAGCAGGATCTTCACCGGCAGGCCCTTGTTCCTCCTGATCGCGGTCTCCGCCTGGTTACGTGACACGGTCACGCCGGTGACGCGCACGCCGTAACGTTCAACCGCATACTGTGCCGCCCCACCCCAGCCGCAACCGATGTCGAGCACGTTCATGCCCGGCTCCAGACGCAGCTTGCGGAAGACCAGATCGAGCTTGGCTTCCTGCGCCTGATCCAGCGTCTGTGCTTCTTTCCAATAGGCGCAGCTATAGATCATGCGCGGGTCGAGCATGCGCTGGTACAGATCGTCGCCGATGTCGTAATGCTTCTGGCCGACCTTGAAGGAACGGCCCGGCGTCTGCGGGTTGAAAATGATGGCAGTGAGCGCGGCCCACGCCTGCCGGAAGGTGGGCAGATGGCGTTCGGCCTGGGCGCGGAAGACGCGGAACAGCATCTCGTCCAGCCGCTCGCAGTCCCATTGCCCGTCCATGTAGGCCTCGCCTACGCCAAGCGAGCCCTGCGCCAGGACGCGCTGGTAGAAACTGGCGTCACGAACCTGGATGTCCCAGGGGTGTCCGCCGTCGAGCGCAATGTCGGTTCCGCTCAACAGCGATTCAACGTCGGCACGGTAGCGGGTCATGCGCAACCTGCAACTGGCGAGAGTCCAATCTCGTACAGGTCAAAGGCTTGCGCCAGTCGCAAATGATGTCAAGTCGGCGCGGGCAACCCGGATGATCGAGGGAATTTCCGTCCTCGCCCGTCGTCTCGCAGTCTGCCGCTGCGATAGGCGGCTAACGCGCCTGCCGCACCAGCTGCGGTGCGTCGCCGGCCGTGCCCATGGCGTGACCCATCAGGAATCGCTTGGCGAATGCAGTGCGATCCACGGCGGAAAGCCCGAAGCGCCGTGCCCAGGTCAACAGCGGGCTGGCATTGCTGAAGAGCCGGTTCAAACCATCGATCAGGCCGAGCGCCAGGGCATTCTCGCTCTTGCGCCAGCGTTCGTAGCGTCGCAGCACCCGCAGTTCCGCAAGTGAATCCACAGTGCCGCCGGCTGCCAGCTCGGCCGACAATGTTTCGACCAGCGCCGCGCAATCGAGGAACCCCAGGTTCACACCCTGCCCGGCCAACGGATGCACTGCGTGCGCTGCATCGCCGACGAGCACGAAGCGCGGCTTGCAGTACGCACGCGCGTGAATGAGACGCAGAGGGAATTGGCCACGCGGTCCGCTGACGGTGATTTTGCCGAGCACGCCACCCAGCGCTTGTTCCAGTTCTTTCGCCAATGCCTCCGGCGGACATCCGACCAGGTGCTGGGCATGCTCCGGTGTGGTGCTCCACACAATAGAGCTGCGGCCATCGGCCAGCGGCAGGAAGGCAATCGGACCCTGCGACAGGAAACGTTGCCAGGCCGTCCGCTCGTGCGGATGTTCCGTGCCGACATGGGTGACGAAGGCACGCTGGTCGTAGCTCCAGCCGCGCGTTTCGATACCGGCGAGTTTGCGGCTGACGGAATCCGCGCCATCCGCTCCGACTACCAGTGCAGCGGTGATTCGACGGCCATCCGCAAGCGTCGCGGTGGCACATTCCGTATCGAGCTCCAACTGCGAAAGTTCGGCCCGCAACACCGTCACGTGACTGCGCAGCGCCGCCGATTCATAGATGGCCCATTGCAAGCGTCGGTTCTCAACGATGTGGCCGAGATCCGGCTCGCTGGTGGCGCTGGCCGAAAAATGGATCGAACCGGGACCTTGCGGGCGGCCGGTCGCATCCCACACCACCATCTCGCTGTACGCGGACAGATGCTGTTGCGGAATCTTCGGCCAGGCGCCGACAGCATCCAGGATGCGCTCGGAGGCACGCGACACCGCAGACACGCGCAGGTCCACGTCGCGATCCGACGGCGGCAGCGTGGGCGGATTCGCTTCGAGCAACGCAATGCGCAATCCGCCTAGGTGACGGTCGTTACCAAGCAACGCCGCCAGGCAGGCACCGACCATGCCGCCACCGATGACCAGAATGTCGAAATCGGTTTTCATCGCCGCCCCAGCTCCCCACCCCGGGCCAGCCGTGGAATCCGGCCGGCCGCGCCCAGCGACAGCTGCGACAACGCATCCTTGGCGGACGGAAACAGATCGAAGGCCAGCAGCCCCAGATCGCGGGCGAGCTTGATCGGCCCGAAAGGCTGGGTGAACAGCCGCACCAGCCCATCCGTGAAACCGACGATCTTGCCGCGATCCGCGGTACGCCATTCGCGATAGCGCTCCAGCAGCACGCCGTCGCCGGCATCGAACTCGGTGCCGCTCCCGCTCGCCGCCTGCGCATCCGCCAGAACTTCCGCAAGGCTGGCTGCATCGCGCAACCCAAGATTGAACCCCTGCCCTGCGATGGGATGCAGCGCCTGCGCTGCATTGCCGACGACGGCCAGTCGCGGCGCGATGTGCTCATCCGAACGCGTCAGCGCCAACGGATAAAGCTGACGCTGCCCTACACGCGTGAAGCGTCCAAGACGGAATCCGAAGGCCTCCTGCAAGCGAGCGAGAAATTCGCCATCGGGCAGCTCCGCCGTGGAGGACGCCAGCGCCGGCGCCATGGTCCAGATCAGCCCTACCCGCCCTTCGGTCATCGGCAGCAAGGCCAGCGGTCCGGCGGACGTGAAGCGCTCGTAAGCGACGTAATCGTGGAAGCGCTGCGTGAAAACGTTGGTGACGATGGCGTGCTGGTCGTAGTCCCAACTGGTGGCGCCAATGCCGGCCGCCTCGCGAACCGCCGAATGGGCACCGTCGGCGGCAATCGTCAGGCGAGCCTCGACGGTGACGGTGGCGTCGCTATCGAGCCGGCACTGCAACTCGCGGTGGTGCTCTTTCAGTTCGGCACTGACGACGCGTGCCGGCGCCAGGATGGTAACGGCAGCTTCTTCCAGCCGGTGCCAGAGCGCCGCCCCCATCACCCGATTGATGACGACGAACCCGAGCGCCTGCAGCTGTTGCTCCTTGGCATCGAGCCGCGCGAAACCGAAGCGGCCCTGGTCGGAGATGTGGATGCGGCGAATCGCGGTGGCCTCGCGCTCGATCAGCGGCCAGACGCCGATGCCTTCGAAGATGCGCCGGCTGCCGTTGGACAGCGCCGTGGTGCGGTCATCGAAACTGGGCTGGGTGGCGGCACCGAACGGATGCGCCTCGATCAGCACCACCTTGAGATTCACGCGTGCCAGCGCCAACGCCAGGCTGGCGCCGACCAGACCTCCGCCGACGATGGCGATATCGACCTTCATGCTTCAGGCCGCCTGCATCAATCGTTCGATGGCATCGGGCTCTTTCACCAGCGCCGCGGTCAGCACCTCGTTGCCCTCGGCGGTGACCACCACGTCATCCTCGATGCGGATGCCGATGTTCCACCAGCGCTTGGCCACCCCCGGCATGCCGGCCGGAATATACAGGCCGGGCTCCACCGTCATGGTCATGCCGGGCTCCAGCACCCGCCACTGCTCGCCCACTTTGTAGTCGCCGACATCGTGCACGTCCAGGCCCAGCCAGTGGCCGGTGCGATGCATGTAAAACTTGCGATAGGCGCCGTCGCGGATCAGCTGCGGCACCTTGCCCTTGAGCAGGCCGAGCTTCACCAGCCCCTGGGTGATGGCCTTGACTGCCGCATCGTGCGGCTCATTCCAGTGATTGCCCGGCAGCGTCTTGGCGATCGCGGCGTACTGCGCTTCCAGCACCACTTCATACAGGGCGCGCTGTTCCGGGCTGAATCGTCCACCGACGGGAAAGGTGCGCGTGATGTCCGAGGCGTATAGCTCGTATTCGCAGCCGGCATCGATCAGCAACAGCTCGCCGTCCTTCAGCTCATCGGCATTCTCGTGATAGTGCAGGATGCAGCCGTTGGCGCCGCCGCCGACGATGGGGTGGTAGGAAATGTCGGCATTGCGACGGCGGAACTCGTGCAACAGCTCGGCCATCACCTCGTATTCCATGCGGCCCGGGCGGGTGAACTGCATGGCGCGTTCATGGGCTGCGACCGCGATCCGCGCCGACTGCCGCATGGCATCGAGCTCGGGACGCGACTTGAACAACCGCATGTCGTGCAGCAGGTGATCCAGCGCCACGAACTCCTGCGGCGGCTGAATGCCGGTACGCGATTGCGCCTTCAATTCGTTCACCCAGCCGATGACGCGCTGGTCGAACTCCGGGTGCAGGCCCATGGTGTAGTAGACCCGCGAACAGTTCTCCATCAGGCCGGGCAGGATGTCGTCGATGTCGCTGATCGGGAACGCATCGTCGGCGCCGTAATCGCGCGTCGCACCGTCCGGGCCGGCCCGGCGGCCGTCCCAGGTTTCGCGCGTCGGATCCCGGTCGCGGACGAACAGCACGTACTCGGCCTGCGCGCGGCCGGGAATCAGCACGGCGACCGCTTCGGGCTCGGCAAAGCCGGTGAGATAGTAGAAATCACTGTCGGGACGATAGTGGTAGAGAACGTCGCTGTTGCGCGTCTTCTCGGGCACTGCGGGCAGGATGACGATGCCGCCCTTGCCGACCATTCTCATGAGCTGGCGGCGGCGGCGGACGAACTCGGCTTTACGCATGAAGTTCCTGGAGATCCCTAGTGAATGTCGTCGACATCGGGGTCGGCGGGGCTGGCATCCAGGCCCTCGCCCTGGCGCAGCCCGATCAGCTCGTCGTGAATGAGCTGCACGCCGGCACGCAGATACTCGACCACGTCGCTGTAGGCCTGCTCCTGCTCTTCTCCGGCTTCTCCCACGTCCACCTCGGCGCGACTGATGTTGGCGAGGTCGCGCAGGATCTCGTCGATGCTGGAGGGCAGTTCTTCCGCCTGGATCGCGCGCACCGAGCCGAACCCATATAAGAATCCCTGACACCATTGCGACAGCGCGGCGGTGCGCTGTTCCAGCGGCACTTCGTCGTCCGGCAGGAACGGTTCGAATTCCATGGCGTCGCCGCGCAGCGCACTAACGGTATCGCCAAACAGCAGACGCAGCGGCTGCACGGTCTCCTCGGCAACCGCTTCTTCCTCGGAGGGCACGATTTCCTCCAGCCAGCGATCCAGGGAGTAATCGGCGCTCATGCACAGCGCACCGCACAAGCAGCCATGCCCTTCGGCGGCGGGAACGGTCGAGCCGGCGCTTTGCAGAACTCGCACAATCTCGGGAAATGTCACTTGCAACATCGCGGTTATGTTAGCACTGACCATCGCGGCACACGCCGCGTTTGCGCCGGCTTCGAGCGCGTTCGTACCCTCTCATCGCGGACGCCGCCGCATGGTTTGACCGCACCCGGATGCCCCCGCATAATCCTGGCCGTGAGTGAAACCAGTCACAAATCTTCGGTCGGCCAGGAGCTCAGGCTCCTCGAGCAACGCCTCGACGAGCTCGTCACCGTGGTGACGCAGCTCAAGGAAGAGAATCGGGCGTTGCGCCAGCGGCTCGACAGCCTGATGACCGAACGCGCCACCCTGCTGCAGAAGAACGAGCAGGTGCGGGCACGGGTCGAGGCGATGATTGGACGGCTCAAGGCAATGGAGCACGGCGCATGACCGATCGCACAGTCCGGGTCAGTGTCCGCATCCTGGAAAAGGAGTATCAGGTCGCCTGCCTGCCGGAGGAACGCTCGGAGTTGCTCGACTCGGCAGAGTTCCTCAACGCCAAGATGCGTGAGATCCGCGACAGCGGCAACGTCATCGGACTGGACCGGATCGCTGTGATGGCCGGACTGAACCTCGCCAACGAGCTGCTCAAGATCCGCAGCCGCGGCGAAGCCGGCAACGAGGTCGCCCCGCGGATCCGCCAGATGCGCGAGCACGTCGAAGCGGCGCTCGCCAAGGGTCAGCAGCTCGACCTGTAACGGAACTTATCCGGTCGCGACCGGGTTCACTTGCGAAGGGCTTCGAGGCAAGCTCTTTTGAAGGTTTCTATGGCGCTGCCTGCGGTGTTCGACATGTGTCGGGTTACCTCTCGACCCTAATGTTAATACCCTCGGGGCTCGGTCTCACGGCGGCATTGTGCAGGTCCGTCTCGAACGGAAAGCCTGAGTCGTCGTGGCTGCGTCCCACCTATTGCTCCGTGTCGAGAGCAATGGCTCATGACGGCACAGGCGGGTGGCGCCGCCCTCTCCCACGGTTCATGCCGGTCCACGCGAGACCGGCATGAACCACCCTTCCGACCCTGTTCCCGGCACGCCGCTCGTTTCGATCCCGCAGACCATGTCGATCGATCGCAACGAACTGCGCCGACAGATGCGGGCGCAACGTCGCGCCCTGACGCCATCGCAACGGACCAAAGTCGGCATCGGCATCGCCAGGGTGATCTCGCGGCTGCATTTGTTGCGCCCGGGACGACGCATCGGCGCTTACCTCGCTCACGCAGGTGAAGCCGACCTTGCGACCACCCTCAAGCTGGCGCAGAGCCGCCGTTGCCGGATCTACCTGCCCGCGATCACGCATCGACGCAGCAACCGGATGGAGTTCGTCCGCTTCGAACCGCGTTCCCAACTGCGTCGCAATCTCTTTGGCATAGCTGAACCCGATGTGCGCCGCGCGCGCCGCATCGCCGCCCGCGAGCTCGATCTGATTCTGGTACCGCTAGTCGCAGTCGACCCCTGGGGCACACGGCTTGGCAGCGGCGCAGGCTTCTATGATCGTCGCCTGCATCGCCTGCGGGCGGACCGGCATTGGCGGCGACCGCGCCTGATCGGCATCGCCTACGAGTTCCAACGTGTCACCCGACTCACTCCGCAACCCTGGGATGTGCCCCTGGATGCGGTAATTACTGATCGCGGCTGCTACCCGGCGCTGCGCCACGAACCCACCACCCAAAGGTCCTCATGAACTACTGGCTGATGAAGTCCGAACCCACGGTGTTCGGCATCGACGATCTGGCGAAGGCGAAGAACCGCACCACCGGCTGGGACGGGGTACGCAATTTCCAGGCGCGCAACTACCTGCGCGACGACATGAAGAAGGGCGACCTCGCCTTCTTCTATCACTCCAGCTGCGAAGTGCCGGGCATCGCCGGCATCGTGAAGGTGGTGCGCGCGGGTTACCCGGATCAAACCGCCTTCGATGCGTCGGACGATCACTACGACGCCGATAGCCGTCCCGACGCCCCGCGCTGGTATTCGGTGGACGTCGCACTTACGAAGAAGTTCGACCGCATCGTCACGCTCGATGAGTTGCGCTCGCATGCGAACGGCAAGCTGCAGGACATGATCGTGTTGAAGCGCGGCAATCGACTGTCGATCACGCCGGTGACGAAGACACAGTTCGAGTTCATCGCACGCTTAAGCGAGCAACGCGTGTGAACCCCGACAACAATTTCGCATACACCTCTTGCTTGCCATTTTCAATTTATGTATATACTGCGCCCGGACTAACTCGACATGGAGATTAATGACTATGGCAACCAAAGCTAAGAAATCAGCAAAGAAGAAAGGCGCCAAGAAGAAGGCCGCCAAGAAGAAGTAAGTTCTCTTCTTGTTGATGTTGATGAAGACTGTGCCCGCGTAAGCGGGCACAGTCGTTTCCGGCGCTGGAAAAACCGGCATTTCACGCGCCTTCGTTCATCGGAGAATCCATCATGAGTGCTGACCGAAAGAAGCAGACCGCGGCCGAAGCCGCCCTCGCCTATGTCGAGGAAGACACCGTCATCGGCATCGGCACCGGCTCCACCGTCAACCATTTCATCGACGCATTGGCTGCGCGGAAGTTGCGCATTCGCGGTGCGGTATCGAGCTCGGAGGCCTCCACGACGCGCTTGCAGCGTCATGGCATCGAGGTATTCGACCTGAACGCCGCCGGCGACCTCGACCTGTACGTGGATGGCGCCGACGAGTCGGATCGGCAGCTGCGCCTGATCAAAGGCGGCGGTGCCGCACTGACGCGCGAGAAGATCGTTGCCGCCGCTTCCCGCCGCTTCATCTGTATCGCCGACGATTCGAAGCTGGTCGAGGTGCTGGGCAGCTTCCCCCTGCCGGTGGAAGTGATCCCGATGGCGCGCTCCTACGTCGCCCGGCAGCTGCAGAAGCTCGGCGGCGTACCGGTGTGGCGCGAGAACGTCACCACCGACAACGGCAACCAGATCATCGATGTGCACCACCTGCGGATCGTCGACCCGGTGGCGATGGAGGATGCGATCAATGCGATCGCCGGCGTGGTGACGGTCGGCCTGTTCGCCCGCCGGCCGGCAGACGTCCTGATACTGGGCACCGATTCGGGAACCCGGATCCTGCCCTGAACGGATCGACTGCGGCCGGAGATGCTCCGCTCCTCTCGCCGCAGTCGTTTACTCACCCCACCTTTCGCACGGCACGAAGCTCGCGGACCAACCCGGGGCCACGATAGATGAGCGCGGTGTAGATCTGCACCAGGTCCGCACCCGCCTCGAATGCATCGCGAGCGTCGGCCACGCTGCCAATGCCGCCGACCCCGACGATGGTCAATCGATCCGCTACGACCGAGCGCAAGGTGCGGATCGCCTGCAAAGCGAACGGCCGTAACGGCTCGCCGCTCAACCCTCCCTCCTGCGTTGCAACGGCATCGATGCCCGGCGGACGACGCACGGTCGTGTTGGTGGCGATCACGCCGTCGATCCGCAACTCCAGCAACAGCTCGGCGATGGCGCCCAGGTCTTCCAACGTGAGATCCGGCGACACCTTCGCCAGCAACGGAACGTGCCGCGACCGATCTGAATGAAGCCGCTCGCGCTCCCGCAACAGCGCTTCGAGAATGGGACGCAGATGCCCGACCTGTTGCAGCCGCCGCAGGTCCTTCGTATTTGGCGAAGACACATTGACGGCAACATAGTCGGCATGCGGTACGACGGTGCGATAGCAGCTGACGTAGTCGTCGACCGCTTCGGTCAACGCGGTCGACGCATTCTTGCCGATGTTGACGCCGCACACGCCGGGGAACTTGCGCTTCGCCAAATGCCCGGCGATGGCGTCAGCACCCTCATTGGGAAATCCCATTCGATTGATCAGTGCGCGCGAGCCGGGCAAACGAAACAGACGCGGCTTCGACTGCCCCGCCTGCGCCCGCGGCGTGACCGTGCCGATCTCGATGAAACCGAAACCGAGCGAACCGAGCGCATCGATGTGGCGACCATTCTTGTCGAAGCCCGCGGCCAGGCCGATGCGATTCGGAAACCTCAATCCCATGAGTGAAACGGCGGCGGACGGATCTTCGCCGCCCTGTCGCTTCAGACCGAAGCGATGCGCGAGCCGGAGAGATGAAAGCGCAACCGAATGCGCTCGTTCGGGTTCGAGGGCGAACAGCGCGCGACGCAGCAATGGATACATGGAAGCAGGTTGGCACGCTGGCCGGAAAAAATCGCCGGGGTGAACGCGGTGTCTTTCCGAAGACGCTTAACGCGTCTTCGGACCGAGCGAACGCCGGTATACGACTGAACGAAGCTCCAGGAACGGCTGCCCGGGATGGTGTCCGGCACCTCGACCGGGGTGCATTTTGGCCACTGCCAGGGATGGGGCCAGAAACGACAAGGCCCGCTTGCGCGGGCCTCGTAATTGGCTGGGGGACTAGGATTCGAACCTAGGTTGACGGAGTCAGAGTCCGTAGTCCTACCGCTAGACGATCCCCCAACAGCCGGTATCGCTGCGGGATCAGCGCTTGGAGAACTGAGTGCCGCGGCGGGCCTTGCGGAAGCCGACCTTCTTGCGCTCGACTTCGCGGGCATCGCGGGTCACGTAACCAGCGTCGCGCAGCGACTTGCGCAGGGTCTCGTCGTAATCCATCAGGGCGCGGGTCAGACCGTGGCGGATGGCGCCGGCCTGGCCGGTGGTGCCGCCGCCCTTGACGGTGACGCTCACGTCGAACTTGTTCTCCAGCTGCACCACTTCCAGCGGCTGACGCACGATCATGCGCGCGGTCTTGCGGCCGAAGAATTCATCCAGCGGACGGTCGTTGACCGTGATGTTGCCCGTGCCGGGACGCAGGAAGACGCGAGCGGTGGAGGTCTTGCGACGCCCGGTGCCGTAGTTGGTCGAAATCGCCATGGGTTTACGTTGCCTTGAGATTTTTCGGATCAGAGCTCGAGCGCCTTGGGCTGCTGAGCGGCATGGGGATGCTCGGCGCCGGCGAACACGTGCAGCTTCTTGAACATCTTACGGCCCAGCGGGTTCTTCGGCAGCATGCCCTTGACCGCGAACTCGATCGCGCGCTCGGGGTGCTTGTCGAGGAGCTTTTCGAGGCTGGTGGTCTTCAGACCGCCCATGTAGCCGGTGTGGTGGTGGTACAGCTTGTCGGTCATCTTCTGACCGGTGACGCGCACCTTGCCGGCGTTCAGGACGATGATGTTGTCGCCCGTATCCACGTGCGGGGTGTACGAAGCCTTGTGCTTGCCACGCAGACGGCGGGCCAGCTCGGACGCCAGACGGCCGAGGGTCTTGCCAGAGGCATCCACCACGTACCAATCACGGCGCACCGTAGCCTCGTTGGCGAATACGGTTCTCATTGAATTCTCCGGGAAAACTCTTGCCCAGGGGGCGAAAAGGCCGGCAAGTCTAAAGGACGACCTGCGGCTTTGCAAACCGTTCGAACGTCGCCTGCCCGGACTGGTCCGGCGCCGGCCGGGGCCGCGCAGACCGACATATATAATGAAGCCATGAAGCCCATGCACGCCGCTGCCCCCGCTCCTGCCACCCCGGCCCATACCCGCCCCGACCGGGTACTTTCCCTGATGGACCGGCTGATCGAGCCCGCCGACCAGGCCCTGAAGGTCCTGTTCGGCACTCCCCGCTCCGCCCGGCCGTATCCGGCCGAAAACATCGAGGAAACGGTGCATCTGCCGACCGAACGGCGCGAGGTCGCGGCCCTCATGCGGGTGAACCATTCCGGCGAGATTGCGGCCCAGGCCCTGTACCAGGGACAGGCGTTCGTGGCGGGCAACGCCGCGACGCGTGCAGCCTTGCTGGAAGCCGGGCTCGAGGAAACCGATCACCTGGCCTGGTGCGCGACGCGCGTCGAAGAGCTGGGCGGACGCACCAGCATACTGGCCCCGTTGTGGTTCGCCGGCTCATTTACGATCGGCGCGCTCGCCGGTCTTGCGGGCGACAAGACCAGCCTCGGCTTCGTCGCGGAAACCGAGCGCCAGGTGGTCGAGCATCTCGACGATCATCTGCGTCTGCTACCGCACGACGACGCACGCACGCGCGCGATCGTGCGTCAGATGAGCGAAGACGAAGAGCGACATGGCAACAATGCGCGCCTCGCCGGCGGCGCCGAATTGCCGGCGATTGCGCGAGCGCTGATGAAGCTGACCGCGAAGGTCATGACGCGCAGCGCCTATTGGGTCTAGTCCCTCAGCACAATCAAACGCTTGCGGTGAAGGCGCATACTGTATTAAAAGGCCGCAGAACAATTTGTCGCAATTTGCAGGCAAAATAGCCCACAGGGCAACAGCTAGGGGTGAGTGATGGAAGAGGGAGCAAGACCACTGAGCGACATTCCGGCGATCAACCGGTTCCTGAGCTACTGCCGGATTCGCACGGTGCCCTCCAAGACGGTGGTCATTCATGCCGGCGACCTGCCCGATGTGCTGTATTACATCGTCAGCGGCTCGGTGGAAGTGATGATCGAGGACGAGGAAGGCAACGAGATGGTGCTCGCCTACCTCAACAAGGGACAGTTCTTCGGTGAAATGGGCCTGTTCTACGAGCAGCCCACCCGCAGCGCCTGGGTGCGCACCCGCCAGCAGTGCGAGCTGGCCGAAATGACCTATCCCCGCTTCCGCCAGCTGGCCGCCGAAAGCCCGGGCCTGGTGTTCGAGCTGGCCACGCAGTTGGCGACACGCCTGGACCGCACCAATCGCAAGCTCGGCGATCTCGCCTTCGTCGACGTTACCGGACGCGTGGCCCACGCAATCATGGACCTGTGCAGCGAACCGGACGCCATGACGCATCCGGAAGGCATGCAGATCAAGGTCAGCCGGCAGGAACTGTCGCGCCTGGTCGGTTGCTCGCGCGAGATGGCTGGCCGCGTGCTGAAGGTGCTCGAAGATCAGGGCCTGCTGCGCGCCACCGGCAAGACCATCGTGGTGTACGGCGCGCGGCCGAAGATGAAGACCAAGCCGCCGCTGGCTGCTGCTGCGACCACAGCAGGTCGTGGCGCCGCGGCGAACAGCCGCCAGGACGACGACGAGGATGATTTCGACGACGACGATGAAGATTGATCGCTAGTCGTCAGCCGACGAGAAAAGCGCCCGCAGTATCTGCCGGGCGCTTTTTTTTGCGCTCTCGATCGAGCCCGCCCGCCTCGGGCAGGACGACTCAGCCGGCCCGCGCCTTCTCGATCTCCGCCCGCATGGCCGCAATCGTCGCCTTGTAATCCTTGGCACCGAAGATCGCCGAGCCCGCGACGAACGTATCCGCCCCGGCGGCCGCGATCTCGCGAATGTTGTCCACCTTCACGCCGCCGTCGATCTCCAGGCGGATCTGTCTGCCGCTGGCACGAATGCGCTCACGCACCTGGCGCAGCTTGGGCAACGACGACGGAATGAATTTCTGGCCGCCGAAGCCCGGGTTCACCGACATGAGCAGGATCATGTCGACCTTGTCCATCACGTGATCCAGCCAGTCGAGCGGCGTGGCCGGATTGAACACCAAACCGGGCCGGCAGCCGTGCTCGCGGATCAGCTCCAGCGTCCGGTCCACGTGCTCGCTGGCTTCCGGGTGGAAAGTGATCCAGGTGGCGCCGGCCTTGGCGAAGTCGGGAATGATGCGATCCACCGGCTTCACCATCAGGTGCACGTCGATCGGCGCCTGGATGCCGTGCTTGCGCAGCGCCTCGCACACCATCGGACCGATGGTGAGGTTGGGTACGTAGTGATTGTCCATCACGTCGAAGTGAATGCTGTTGGCACCGGCCTCGATGACAGCCTTCACTTCCTCACCCAGTCGCGCAAAATCCGCGGAAAGGATGGATGGCGCGATCCAGGGGGTAAGCCCGGACGGATTTGCAACGCTCATGCGCTTCTCCAGTATCGATATCTATTTCAGTCCACGCGCCTCGCGCAGCACTTCGTAGGCCGCGCGGATCTGGCGGGTTTTCTCTTCCGCCACTTTCATCATGGATTCGGGCAGGCCCTTGGCGTGCAGCTTGTCAGGATGATTCTGGTTCATCAGCCGCCGGTAGGCCTTGGTCACTTCGCTGTCCGAAGCGCTGGACGACACGCCGAGCACGGCGTACGCCTCCGCCACACGATCCACCGAAGCACGCGTTTGCTGCGACTGGCGCCCCGACTGCTGCATTCGCAGCAGTGCTTCCATCTGCACCAGCTCGTAGGCCGAGACGTTCAGGGCGGCGCATACCCGCGTCAGCACTTTGCGGGCTGCGGCATTCAGGCCACCGCCCCACAGCGCCGCCTGCACCTGGATCTGCACGAACATGCGGCACAGGTCCGGCCGGCTGCGGCAGGTCCAGTACAGCTGGCGCAGCGTCTCGTCCAGCGGGAAATCCGCGGCCTTGCCCTGGGTGAACAGCTCGATTGCAAGCTTCACCTCGCGCTCGCCCAGCCGCAGCTCGTTCATCATGTTACGGGCCGCGCGGATCTCCTCTTCCGACACCCGCCCGTCAGCCTTCGCCAGGTGCCCCATGACCTGGAAGGTGGCGCGAAAAAACGCCTCCTGCACGCCGATGGAACTGGTACGCGGACCGGCGCGACGCACGCGGTTTTCCGCCTGCACATCGAAGAGGTGTCCGATGAACGTGCCGAACAGGGCGCCGACCGGCCCCGCGGTGAACACGCCCACCACCGCTCCCAATGCTTTGCCCTGCCAGATCATGCCGTTACAATCGCCCAACGATCAGTTGCGCCAATGGTAGCAGCGCCCCGCCCGAGTCGACCGCGAATCTTCCCTTCCAGCTCTTCATCCAAGGCACGCAATGTCCGCCCTTCCCGCTTCGCCGCCCCTGCTTCAATCCGATCTGCGCAGCCTGAAGCGCATTCACCAAGGCAAGGTGCGCGACATCTACGAAGTCGATGCCGAGCACATGCTCATCGTCACCACCGACCGCCTGAGCGCCTTCGACGTGGTGCTGCCCGATCCGATTCCGGGCAAGGGCAGCGTGCTGACGCGCATCTCGCGCTTCTGGTTCGATCGGACCCGGCACATCATCGGCAATCACCTGACCGACTTTCCGCTGGAGCGCGCCGTGCCGGATGCGGCTGAGCGTGCGCTCATCGCCGATCGCAGCATGATCGTGAAGCGTCTGCGCGCGCTGCCGGTTGAGGCTGTGGTGCGCGGCTATCTCATTGGCTCGGGCTGGAAGGACTATCAGCAGACCGGCATGGTCTGCGGCATCCAGCTGCCCAGCGGATTGCAGCAGGCCGATCGCCTGCCGCAGCCGCTGTTCACGCCGTCGAGCAAGGCGCCGCAGGGTCAGCACGACGAGAACATCAGCTACGAACAGGTGGCCGCCAGCATCGGCACAGGGCTCGCCGAGCAGGTACGCGCCTCAGCGCTTGCGCTGTATCAATTTGCGGCAGAGCACGCACTGGCGCGCGGCATCATCATTGCCGACACCAAGTTCGAGTTCGGAGTCGATGCCGCCGGCCATCTGACTCTGATCGACGAGGCATTGACGCCGGACTCGTCGCGCTTCTGGCCGGTGGACACCTATCGTCCGGGCATCAGCCCGCCGAGCTTCGACAAGCAGTTCGTGCGCGATTACCTCGAAACGCTGGATTGGAACAAGCGCGCCCCCGGCCCCGGACTGCCTGCCGACATCATTGCCAAGACGAGTGAGAAATATGCCGAGGCCTTGCGCCGTCTGACTGCGTAACGGCGAGGTGAGAACGTCGAGCGGCTGCCAGTGCTGGCCGCATCGGCGCAAGAGGAGCTCTGCACTAGACAGGCGCGCCCCACGGGTGCGACGCGCGGTATCGACTCCACAACCCGGCACGCCGGGAAGTATCCTGTGCGGTGCTTGCTTGAGGTTCATGGACTGGCTTCATGAGGGCTGAACGTGAGCGAACCATCGATCGAGCCTGGACGCGAACCTGAACCTTTCGCCATCGGCACGCGGCGCGGTCAACACCACATGCCGCGCACGGTCGTGCTCATCTACCTGACCATCAGCGCTTTCTGGATCCTGCTCACCGATCGCCTGCTGGTGTGGTTGAACCTGGATGCTCGGCTGACTGCGCGTCTGCAAACGTTCAAGGGCTGGCTGTTCGTATTGGGCTCCGGAGCGTTGGCCTACGTGCTGCTCAAGCGCTATGAGCGCAGCCGTCAGGCAGGAACCCGCGCGCTGATCGAATCGCAGAATCAGGTTCGGCGCATGAATGCGGAATTGGAGCAGCGCGTGGCAGCGCGCACGCTGCAATTGGAATCAGCAAACCGTGAGCTCGAAGCGTTCGCATACGCCGTCTCACACGACCTTCGTGCCCCGTTGCGCAGTATGTCCGGCTTCAGCCAGGTCCTGCACGACAGCGCTCCTGCCGGGCTGGACGAAAAATCCCGCGACTACCTGCGGCGCATTCGCGATGCCAGCCTGCGCATGTCGACGCTGATCGAGGACCTGCTCAGCCTGTCGCGCATCAGTCGCAGCGAGCTGATTCCGCGCCCGACCAATCTCAGTCAGATCTGCGTCGAAGCCGCCGCGACGGTGCGCGATCGCTATCCCGGGCGACAGGTGGAGCTGACAATCCAGTCCGGCATGACAGTCAACGGCGACACGCGGCTGCTGCGCATCGCGATGGAGAACCTGCTCGACAACGCCTGGAAGTACACGGCCAACACGCCCGAGGCACGGGTGAGCATCGGCACTCAAGCCGGCGAGCAAGGGCCGATCTACTTCGTGCGGGACAATGGCGTGGGCTTCGACATGGCTTACTCGGCGCGGCTGTTCGGCCCGTTCCAGCGCCTGCACGCGGAATCGCAGTTCCCGGGCACCGGCATCGGCCTGGTGACGGTGCAGCGCATCGTCGCCCGCCACGGCGGACGCATCTGGGCCCATGCGGAGCCGGATCGCGGCGCGACTTTCTATTTCACGCTGAATGCGGATGATTCGCTGGCCGCAGCACCGGAGCAGCGCAAGGGATCGACATGATGGAGTTACTCGCCGCGCGCCTCGAGCGCTGGCTGTTCGAGCCGCCCGATACCCTGATCGGCAAACCGATCTGGCTGCTGACGCGCATCCTGCGCTATCCGTATGCACTGATCCGCGACGTCGCCCGCGGCGATCTCACGCTGCGCGCGATGAGCCTGATCTACACCACGCTGCTGTCCATCGTGCCGCTGCTGGCGCTGTCGTTCTCGGTGCTCAAGGGCCTGGGCTTCCACAAGGAGCTCGAGCCGGTGCTGTACTCGTTTCTCGAGCCGCTGGGCGACAAGGCCTACGCCCTCACCGACCAGGTCATGGCGTTCGTGGAGCGGGTGCGCGGCGGCGTGCTCGGCTCCATCGGTCTGATCTTCCTGCTCTACACCGTGATCTCGATGGTGCAGAAGGTGGAGGAAGCCTTCAATTTCGTGTGGCGCGTCAATCAGCCGCGCAGCTTCGGCCGACGCTTCAGCGAATACTTGAGCGTCATGGTGATCGGCCCGGCGCTGATCGTCGGCGCACTCGGCCTGCTCGGCGCCATGAGCAGCAGCTCGGTAGTGCAGGCAGTCTCGCAGTACGAGCCGTTCGGCTCGATCCTGGTGGTGCTCGGCAAGCTCACGCCCTACCTGCTGGTGGTCGGCGTGTTCACCTTCCTCTATGCCTTCGTGCCCAACACGCGCGTGCAGCTGCGAGCCGCGCTCATCGCCGGCATCGCTGCCGGCATCGGCTGGCTCGCCACCGGCCTGTTCTTCGCCTCCTTCGTGAAAACCACCGGCGGCACGCTGGTCATCTACGCCGGCTTCGCCATCGTGATCGTGTCGCTGATCTGGCTGTACGCTTCATGGCTGGTGCTGTTGCTCGGCGCGCAGCTCGCGTTCTACATCCAGAATCCGCAATACCTGCGCCCCGGGCGCGGCGAAATCCACCTGAACACCAGCCTGCGCGAACGGGCGGCACTGTCGATCATGTACTTGATCGTGCACGACTACGGTTCGGGGCGACCGCGCTGGAGCACCAATCGGCTGGCCGAACACCTGGATCTGCCGGGAGCGGCGCTCGGGCCGATTCTGGCTGCACTGGAACAGCGCAACCTGCTGATCGTGGCCGAGGACGACACCTGGATACCGGCGCGCGATCCGGCTGTGATCGAGCTTGCAGACGTGCTCGATGCGATTCGTCACGAAACCGCCGGCCCGCGCCTCGCCCGTATCCGCGACATTGCGCCCGCGGTGGACGCAGCACGACGCGCCGAGGAATCGCTGAAGGAAAGCTTCAAAGGCCGCACGGTACGCGACCTGGTGGATGGGAAATAGGCGCCGCTACTCGCCGGCTATCGTCATTTTCTCGAGCAGGATCGAGCCGGTCCGCACGCCGCCGCGCGCATCGACATCGCTGCCCACGGCAACCACGTTCCGGAACATGTCCTTGAGATTGCCGGCAATGGTGATCTCGTGCACCGGATAGGCGATGGCGCCGTTCTCCACCCAGAAGCCGGCAGCGCCGCGTGAGTAGTCGCCGGTGACGCCGTTGACGCCCTGCCCCATCAGCTCGGTGACCACCAGGCCGCGGCCCATCCGGCGCAGCAATGCATCGAAGTCTTCAGCACCCGACTTCACGATGAGATTGTGAACACCGCCGGCATTGCCAGTGGTTTTCAAGCCGAGCTTGCGCGCGGAATACGTGCTGAGCACGTAGCTCTGCAGTACACCGTGATCGATCACTTCCCGGTCGCGCGTGACCACGCCTTCGCTATCGAACGGTGCACTGCCCAGCGCCTTGCGGATGTGCGGACGCTCGGAAATCTGCATCCAGTCCGGAAACACCTGCTGGCCTGCCGCATCGAGCAGGAATGACGCCCGTCGATACTGGCTGCCGCCGCGAATCGCCCCTAGAAAATGTCCGATCAATCCGCGAGCGAGCTCAGGCACGAACAACACCGGCGCCGTCGTCGTTGCGAGCTTGCGGGCATTCAGGCGACGCAGCGCGCGTTGCGCCGCCGTGCGTCCGATGTGCTCGCCGTCTTCCAACTCGCGCCAATCGCGGACCGAGCTGTACCAGTAGTCGCGCTGCATCTCGCCGTTTTCCTGCGCGACGACCACGCAGCTCAGGCTGTGAATGGTGCTGGCAAAACCACCGAGAAAGCCGAGCGAGTTGCCGAACACACGCACGCCCTGGTGACTGGACAGCGTGGCGCCTTCCGAATTGCCGATGCGCTTGTCCACGGCAAGAGCCGCCGCTTCGCAGGCGACCGCCAGATCGCGCGCCTGGTCCGGCTCGATCTGCCAGGGATGCGAAAGATCCAGATCCGGAATGTCGCGCGCCAGCGTGTCCGCATCCGGCAGGCCGGCGCATTCGTCCTCGGCAGTGAAGCCGGCAATGCTGAAGGCTTTCGCCACAGTCTCACGGATTGCTTTCGCGCTCAGGTCGGCGGTGCTGGCCGATCCCTTGCGCTTGCCGCGATAGACCGTCACGCCCATGCCGCGATCGCGCTGATATTCGAGCGTCTCCACTGCCCCCAGGCGCGCCGTGACCGAAAGCCCGGTATCGACGCTGACCGCCGCCTCGGCGTCGGTAGCACCCAGTTGCTTCGATTCTTCGAGGGCCAGCCGGACCAGGGCTTCGAGATCGGCCTGGCTGGCCAGTGCGGCGGTGGAGCCGTTGGCGGTAAGTTGCGACATGGACGGAATCTTAACAGGGTGGTTTCGGGTACCGGTTGCGGAAAGGATGCTTTTGGATTGCGACGCAGCCATCTATGCTGCATGGGTCCTCCGCATGCCGATCTCAATGACCGACCACGACTACGACGATCCCCCGAGCAAGAGCGCGCGCAAGCGCCACAGCGACGATCTACAGGCGCTGGGCGAAGCGCTGATCGAGCTGTCCGACAACGAGCTGGATGCGCTGCCGCTGCCCGAAAACCTGCGCGATGCCGTGCTGCTCGCGCGCCGCATCACTGCGCATGGCGGGCTGTACCGGCAAAAGCAGTACATCGGCAAGCTGATGCGCAAGATCGACGCCGACCCGATCCGCGCGGCGATCGATGCGCGCGTCGAACGTCAGCGGCTCGAAGCCATGCGCTTTCGGCGCCTGGAGCAATGGCGCGACCGCATCGTCCGCGAGGGCCGCCCCGCGGTCGAGCAATTCGCGGCGGACCATCCCGGCAAGGTCGATCCCGCCGGCCTGAAAGACCTGATTGCCCTGGCCGAGCGCGCCAGCCGGGAACACAGTGAAAAGCTGCCGTTGCAGGCCTCGCGTGAATTGTTCCGCAAGCTGCGGGAAATCGTGCAGCCGGCAGCCGATGGCGAGGGCTGAGCGCCCAGCCGGCGCCTGCCCTCCTGCTACAATCCGCCCCCTATGAAACCTCTCGTCGGCATCATCATGGGCTCCAAGTCGGACTGGGAGACTCTGCAACCCGCAGCAGACATGCTGCAACGCCTTGGCGTCGCTTTCGAAACGCGCGTGGTGTCCGCCCACCGGACCCCTGACCTGCTGTTCGACTACGCCGGCAGCGCCCGGGAGCGCGGCCTGGAAGTGATCATCGCGGGCGCCGGCGGCGCAGCGCACCTGCCGGGCATGACGGCCTCGAAGACCAGCCTGCCGGTGCTGGGCGTGCCGGTGCAGTCGAAAGCCCTGAACGGCATGGACTCGCTGCTGTCGATCGTGCAGATGCCGGCCGGCATTCCGGTGGGCACGCTGGCGATCGGCCAGGCCGGCGCCACCAACGCGGCCCTGCTGGCCGCGGCCATCCTGGCCAACAAATATCCGCAGATCCGCGAGGCGCTCGACAGGTTCCGGCAGGAACAGACCAGCGGCGTGCTGGCGCACCCCGATCCGTCGGTCGCCAATCCCTCATGAGAATCGGCATCATCGGTGCAGGCCAGCTCGGACGGATGCTGGCACTGGCGGGCTATCCCCTGGGGCTGCGTTTCGCGTTCCTGGACCAGAGCGCAGATGCGCCTGGCGCCCAGGTCGGACGCATCGTCACCGGCGCCTTCGACGATCCGGCGGGCCTGGCCGAGCTGGCGCGCGAAGTCGATGTGATCACCTTCGATGTGGAGAACGTGCCGGTCGAGGCCGTTCGTACCATTGCCGCGAAGCGCCCCTTCCTGCCACCGGTGGATGCACTGGGTGCGTCGCAGGACCGTCTGCACGAGAAGACACTGTTCCGTTCGCTCAAGATTCCGACGCCGGAATTCGCCGCCGTGGACAGCTTGCAGGACCTGCAAGCCGCCGCGAAACGCATCGGCATTCCCGGTGTGCTCAAGACGCGCCGACTCGGTTACGACGGCCGCGGCCAGTTCTATGTGCGTCATGAACGCGAGCTCGAAGCTGCCTGGCAGGCACTCGGCTCGGTGCCGCTGATCTACGAAGGGTTCGTGAATTTCAGTCGCGAAGTTTCGATCATCGGCGTGCGCAGCACACGCGGCGAAACACGTTGCTATCCGCTGTCGGCGAACACGCATTCCGCCGGCATCCTGCGCTACTCGGTCGCACCGTACAGCAACGCCGCGCTGCAGAAACAGGCAGAAACGCATCTGAAGCGCATCCTGCGGCACTTCGATTACGCCGGCGTGCTGACCATCGAGTTCTTCGTGCAGCGAGGCAAGCTCATCGCCAACGAGATGGCGCCACGGGTACACAACTCCGGGCATTGGACCATCGAGGGCGCGCAGACCAGCCAGTTCGAGAATCACATCCGCGCCATCCTCGGGCTGCCGCTGGGCAGCACGCGGCCGATCGGTCATTCCGCCATGCTGAATTTCATCGGCACCATTCCGACGCTGGAACAGATCCTGCGGGTGCCGGGCGTTCATTTCCACAGCTACGGCAAGGAGCCGCGACCCAACCGCAAGCTGGGGCACTGCACGGTGACGGCCCCGTCCGCCGCCGCGCGCGACCGGGCGCTACGCGCCCTATTGAAACTTAAGGTCCGGTAAGCGCGTTGCACGGAGTGCGGCGGGCGTGACGCAGTTCGTTATCCGGCATGGAAACCGGCCCGTTTTTTGTGTCGCCCCGGCGTTGCCCGTAAACTTGGGCGGCATCGCAGGACCCCGTACTGCCCCCGGCAACCCCTAACCCCAGGCCCTTCAGTCGCGCAGAACCCGTCAGCGAACCCATGTATCTACAACTGTTCAAGCTGCATGAGCTGCCCTTCCGGCTGACGCCCGATCCGGCCTTCCTGTACCTGTCCAAACACCATGCGCGCGCCAAGGCGTACATGGAGTCGACCATCTGGTTCACCGACGGCTTCGTGGTCATCACCGGCGAAATCGGCTCGGGCAAGACCACGCTGATCGAGACCTTCCTCAAGGAACTGGAGAAGGACGTGGTGGTGGCGCAGATCAACCAGACCCAGGTCTCGGCCATCGAATTCCTGCAGACCGTGCTGGTGCAGTTCGGCTTCCAGCCGTTTCGCATGAAGAAAGCGGAGCTGCTGTCGACGCTGAACGAGTTCCTGGTCGAGCAATACGCCAACGGCCGGCGCGTGCTGCTGATCGTGGACGAGGCGCAGAACCTGTCGAACAAGGTGCTGGAGGAGATCCGGCTGCTGTCCGGCATCGAGACCACCAAGGAGAAGGTGCTGCGCATCATCCTGGCCGGCCAGCCCGAGCTCAACGAGAAGCTGAACTCGCCCGGCCTGGTGCAGCTGGCGCAGCGCATCCGTTTGCGCTTCCACCTGACGCCGCTGTCCAAGAGCGACACCGTCGCCTACATCCAGCATCGCCTGGAAGTGGCCGGCTCGCAGGGACGCGAGATCTTCGAGGCCGACACCTTCCCGTTGATCTACCGCTACACCGGCGGCATCCCGCGACTGGTCAACACGCTGTGCGACACCGCGATGATGGCCGCTTTCGGCCAGGACCGCGACGTGGTGAAAATCGAGGACATCCGTGCGGCGGTCGAGGAAATGCAGTGGATCGAATACGCCGAGCGCTCGGTGAAACTGCAGGCGCTCAGCGTCGACAATCACGGTGAGCGGCGTGTGATCCTCGGGCGCATCCTGGTCGGCGTCAACGGCGCCACCGTCGCCGAGCGCGAGCTGACCGTCGGCCGCTTCATCATCGGCCGCACCAGCGACAACGATCTGCAGATCGACAGCAAATACATCAGCCGTCACCACGCGCAGATCATCACCACCGCACACTCCTGCGTGCTCGAAGATCTGAACAGCACCAACGGCATCCACGTGCGTTCCAAGCGCGTGCGCCGCCGCATCCTCAACGACGGCGACGTGGTGCAGATCGGTCAGCACGAGATCATGTATTTCGACGAGCGCCTCGCCCGCACGCGCGCCGTGCCGGGCGACATCGAAGACGATGCGGTGCCGATGACGCGCAATACGCAGTCATCGGGTTTTGCAGCACCACCGCCGGACATGTCACAGGACGACGACATCGAAGACGACGCGGATTCCGTCCAGGCGCGCGAGAGCTGAAGAACGCGACGGTCGGCCGGCTGTCTGCTTGAGCTGCAGCCGGACAGCCCCGCTCAATCGTCGAGCGACTTGGCGTTGTACTCCGCCTGGCTGGTGCGATAGTCCTTGCGACGCAGCCACAGCACGATGCCGGCCAGCAGGCTGAGCGAGCCGATTCCCATGAACAGGCCCGGCAGCGTCTCGACGTTGAGCAGCCACGCGGCGCCCAGCAGCACCACCCCGACGATCATGTACAGGTAAGGCAGGAACTCGTAGATCGGGCGTGCCAGCCACATGATGACTTACTCCGTTGCAGTGCCGCCCACGGTCAGCCCGTCGATACGCAGCGTCGGCTGCCCCACCCCCACCGGCACGTCCTGCCCTTCCTTGCCGCAGGTGCCCACGCCTTCGTCCAGCTTCAGGTCGTTGCCGACCATGGCTACCCGCCGCAGCACATCAGGGCCGTTGCCGATCAGCGTAGCGCCACGCACCGGCGCGGTCAGCTTGCCGTCCTCGATCAGGTAGGCCTCGCTGGCCGAGAACACGAACTTGCCCGAGGTGATGTCCACCTGACCGCCGCCGAAATTCTGGCAGTACAGGCCCTTCTTCACCGAGCCGATGATTTCCTGCGGATCGTGCGCGCCAGCCAGCATGTACGTGTTGGTCATACGCGGTAGCGTCATGTGCGCAAACGATTCGCGCCGGCCGTTGCCAGTGGGTTTCATGCCCATCAGGCGTGCATTGAGCTTGTCCTGCAGATAGCCGCGCAGCACGCCGTTCTCGATCAGCGTCGTGCATTGCGTGGGCGTACCTTCGTCATCGATGTTCAGCGAGCCGCGCCGCAGGCCGAGCGTGCCGTCGTCGACCACCGTGCATTGCTCGGAGGCGACCTTCTCGCCGATGCGGCCGGAGAACGCCGATGTGCCCTTGCGATTGAAGTCGCCTTCCAGGCCATGGCCGATGGCTTCGTGCAGCAGGATGCCCGGCCAGCCCGGTCCGAGCACCACCGTCATCGAACCGGCGGGCGCAGGAATCGCATCGAGATTTACCAACGCGCCGCGCACCGCTTCGCGCACCAGATCCTTCCAGCGATCGTTCTCCAGAAAACGGGCGAAGCCGTAGCGGCCGCCGGTGCCGGAGTAACCCTGCTCGCGCCGGCCGTTGTGCTCGACGATTACCGCCACATTCAGGCGCACCAGCGGCCGCACGTCCGCACCGACCGTGCCATCACTGGCCATGACCAGCACCACCTCGTGCGAGCCGGACAGGCTCGCCATGACCTGCTTCACGCGCGGATCGATCCGCCGCGCCTCGATGTCGATCTGCTCCAGCAGCCGCACTTTCTCGGCGTCGCTCAGTCCTTCGATCGGATCGGTCGGCAGATAGAGCTGATGACCAGCTGATGCGCGCCACGCCTGCATGCGGGTGCTGGCGCCGCTGCGCGCGATCGCGCGTGCTGCGTGAGAAGCTTCGGTCAGAGCTGGCAGCAGAATTTCATCGGAGTACGCAAAGCCGGTCTTCTCACCGGCAAGCGCACGCACGCCAACACCCTGCTCGATACTATGCGCGCCATCTTTCACGATGCCGTCTTCGAGCGACCAGGACTCGTCACGGCTCAGCTGGAAATACAGGTCGGCGTAATCGACGCTGTAACCCATGACGCTGCCGAGCACACCGGCGATGCGCTCATCGTCGAGCCCGGAAGGCGCCAGGATCGTCTGCCGCGCCAGATCGAGCGGCTGAACGGCGGCGCCGGGCGTGGGCAGGCCGAGATGCAGGCGGTTGGGGGCGGCGGTCTGGGTATTGGACATGGAGGAATTCAACCTTGGCTTTGACCTTCAGTATTCAGAAGCGACGTGACGAGCGACTGCGGCTGGTGGCATTTCTTTCGCACTACTGGCTTCTCCGGAAGCGACGGCAGCTCCGGTCGGTGCTGTAGTGGGTCCCGATGCTGGCTCGTTCCGTTCTGGCATGTGTGGCGACCTCTCTCGCAGGAAGAAGAGCAGCTTCGATCGGCAGTGTGCGGTCCCGGAGGAGGTGTCTCGTTTCGGGACCGCCGTGAATCCGTCCCTGGAGGCTGCCACGAAAACATCCTGTTTTCGAGGCTCCCGAAACGAGACACCTCCTCCGGAACCGCAGAAGCTTCCAGGTCCGTGGCGCTCGGAGAGCGCGCATCCGGAAAAGAAGTTGGCACACCGTCTCGGGCGTCGTTCTGGGCGGGGCCACACATTTTCAGGATGAGAGGAGGAACAGGATGTTCCGAGTGAGCAAGCCTACAGGGATGTATTCACGGGCGGTCCTGAAAATGTGTGGCCCCGCCCGGAACGACGCCTGGCACCGCACTTCCGACCGCGGACGTAGCAACGCCTGGCACGACATATCTCTGAACACTCCTCAGCGCCAACAGCGCAGACGCAGCGTCTCACAGCCCCAGCCGCCGATGACTCAACGCCGGGAACCTCGTCCGCAGCTCCTGTTGCAGAGTGTGGTCGATTTCCGCGACTGCAAGGCCAGGGCCAGGGGCGGTGACGCGCTCGAGGACATGGCCCCACGGGTCGACGATCATGGAATCGCCGTAGGTTTCCCTACCGCTGACGTGCGTGCCTCCCTGCGCTGGCGCGAGCACATAGCAGAGATTCTCCACTGCACGCGCGCGCAGCAGGACTTCCCAGTGCGCACGGCCGGTGGGTGCGGTGAATGCCGACGGCAGGCTCAGTACTTCCGCGCCTTGCGCTTGCAGCAGACGAAACAGCTCGGGAAAGCGCACGTCGTAGCAGACGGCCAGGCCCAACTTGCCGATTGGCGTGGCGACTACTACCGGCGACTTGCCTGCCGCCACTGTGGCCGACTCGCGATAACGCTCCTCGCGATCGGGAATGTCGACGTCGAACAGATGGATCTTGTCGTAGCGCGACGCGCAGCGTCCCTGGTCGTCGAATACGAGCGATGCGGCAGCGACCTTGCCGGGTTGATCTGGAACGCGCAGCGGAATGGTACCGCCGACGATCCACATGCGCAGCTCACGAGCGCAACGGCTCAGGAAGGCCTGGATCGGCCCTTCGCCGAAATCCTCGGCGACTTCGAGCTTGGCCGATTCCTTGCGGCCCATGATGGCGAAGTTCTCCGGCAGCGCGGCGAAAGCGGCGCCCTGCGCGTGCGCGCGCTCCAGGAGATTGCGAGTGGTTTCCAGATTGGCCTGGACTTCGGGACCGGAGGTCAGCTGGATGACGGCGGCGCGGGGCATGGGGCGACAGGTTCTCTCGCAGCGATGAATCGAGGCCCTACGGGCCGCTCTTGGTGTTGGCGGCGGCTTCCTTGATCTCGGCCGCATCCACACGTTCGACCACGGGGTCCTCCCAGGGACCGGTGATCCGATAGTAACCGCGGGCGATGCCCTTGAGCGGCTCTTTGAACACTTGCGAGAACAGCAATAGCGCGGCACCGACAGCCGGGCCGCCCGCGAGTGCGCCGGCAACCGGCAACGATACGCCGAGATTGCCCGTCACCACCGCGGTCTGATCGTAATCGTGCGTGCCCAGGCCGGTGCGGCCCGCGATACCGATCTCGGCCGCCGGGCCGCTCAGCAGCAGGTTGTTGGTGAAGGCATTGCCGTCACGCATCTGGAAATCGCCGTGGATGCTGTCGAAGCTCAGGCCCTTGTCGATCAGGTCGCTGAAGTCCAGCGCCAGCCGGCGCGGCAGCGCCGCGACGCTGAACAATCCCAGAACGCGGCCCGCGCCCGGCTGCACGTTGAGCAACTGACCACGTTCGGCGGCGACCTTGACGGTACCGGACGCACGTCCGAGGAAATCGCTGTCGAAGCCGCCCGGCCAGGACAGGTCGGCGCTGATTTCGCCATGCTCGGCTTCCATCACCGGCGAGTAGCTCAGGGCACGCAGGGTAGCGGCCACGTCGGTGCTGACTACGGTGGCGTTGAGGGCCGAGCGTTCACCCTCGTCGGTCTTGAACCATTGGCCGCGCGCTTCGGCGCGGACGGCATCCTGCGTCACGGTGAACGTATCGACCTTCAAGCCTTCGGCAGCACGCGAGGCCTGCAGAGTCACTGCACCGATGGCGTGATCGTCGATACGCAGATCGGCGATCGACACGCGCAGATTGGGCCAGGTGTGTGGATCCTGCCCCGCAGACTTGCCGCTCTCACGGCCCTCGCGTGTAACGATGAGCCGATCGAGTGCCACGGTGAGCGGCTGCGATCCGGTGAAATCGTCGGGAATGGTCAGCTCGCCTTCTGCGTTGGGGCCCGCCACGTCCACGCGCCAACCGGAGTCCATGGCCTGTAGCACGCCGCGCACGTCCGCAAACTGATAGCCATACAGCTGCAGCATTCCCACGCGCAGATTCGCGGCGTCGAGGAAATCGGAAAGTCGGCCACCGTTGCTGGAAGATCCCTGCCCCCTGAGCGCGAACCAGTCATCGAGTTCCAGCCGGTCGAGCGATCCCTCGATGCGCAGGCCGCGATGTCCGGGCAGCGCCGCCGCAATCGCGTCGGCCCGAACGCCGCCACGATCGAATTCCCAGCTGTCATCCGTCTGCTGCATTCGCACCAGGGCACGCACATCGCCGAACGCGGCACGCGTGAGTAGCGAGTTTTCACCGTCGTACTCCAACTCGACCCGCAGCGGCCGGCTTTCGGTCTGCGGCTTGCCCAGCGGATACGGCAGCTGGATGCCGAGGCCCGCGAGATCCGAGTCGATGATGTACTTGCGCGCCTGATGCGACGGCCCGGGTTCGGGCGAGGCTTCCAGTCGCGTCGTCATCTGCCAATCGGTCGCACCGCTGATCTTCGCGCTCGACGGCAGATGCAGCAGCGGCGTGATGCTATCTGCATCGGCACGACCCTTTGCCGTCAACAACGCAGCCTGCCTGCCATCGTCGGATGCTGCGGCCGGCTGGATCACCACATCCAGCGATCCGCCGAGCCACTGGCCATGCAACGACGCAAGTTCCGGCAGCGACTGGCGCACCGTCAGCGAACCCGAAAGCGCGGTGACCGGTGCGCTCACTCCTTCAGCGGTCACGGTGGCGTCCTTGAGCTGCGTCTCCACCGTGATACGGCGATCCGCGATGTGCTTGAGCGGCAATCGCAACTGCACTTTGCTGGTGGTGGCACCCTGCCCGCTCAGCTTCTGGAATTGTTCGCCGAGCGCAGCACTGATGGGACTGTCTTGCAGGAACTTGAGCGCATGTCCCAGATCGCCCGCGGCCTGGGCATCCACCGACAGCTCGCCAATCTTGAAATCGCGGAACTCGCCGTGGGCATCGGTGATGCTGAGCCCACCGACATTGCCGGTGGCGCCGGACGCGCTCATGCCCTGGTTGCGGAACTCGACATTGACCGCAAGTCCGGTGGCGCGCTCCCAGCCCTGCTCATAGTCGAAGGTCATGTCTTCGACCCGGCCGCGCGCCAGGAACTCCCCCTCCCCATGACGGAACGGGAACGAGCGCACCGGCCCTTTGAGAACCACATCGCCCTCGGTCACCCGCCCGCTGACGAAAGCGCGATCCAGCCATTCGAGCGACTTGGGCGTGAGCTTGTCGGCCGGCAGATATTTGGAAGTCGCGGCCGCATTCATGTCCCGGGTTCGCGCGCTCAGGTCGATCACCGGCGAGGAACCGTCGACAGGAAGGGTCAACGCAACGCTGGCGACGGCGGCGCCGTCTTCGCTGGCCACATCGAGTTCCTTGCTGACCAGCTGCGTTCCCTGCTGCGTGCGCTGCCAGCCGATGGCGCCACGAATCGATTGCGCATGCAGCGGCGCACGAAACATCCGCGGCAGATCGAACTGGACGTCCTGCGAATCGAGCTGCACCTCGCCGCTGGTCTGCGTGCCTTTGATGTGCGCGGAGAGGTTGGAGAATCCAGGCGCCCGCAGCACCGGCTGGAAGCCAGCGTCGCGCACGTCAGCTTGCAGCGAATAGGTCATCGGCTCCTGCGGGCCGGTGCGCTGCAGGTCGAGCGACAGGTTCTCGATGGTCCCGGTCGCCCGTAGCGCGCGCACGTGGGCCAGGTTCTGACTTTCAGGCAGATACGCCAGCAGCGGCCACAGGTTCTGCAGCACCAGGCGATCGGCACTGGCCGACAAGCTCAGGCCGCCGGTCGGACTCTTCGCCCATTTCGCGACGATCTTGCCGGCGCGCCAGGGCGAAGACTTGCGAGTGAGATCCACGTCGGACGCCGACAGCTCCCAACCCTCGCCCTGCCGGGTGGCCTGCAAATCCAGCGCGACGCGGTCGTAGCTCAGCAGTTGCGGCGGCTGAGGCGAATACGAAGCAGCACCCGGATCGTCACCGGTCGCTACGGGTGCAGCCTGCGCAGCGACCTCCTGCTTCGGCGCATCGTCGTCGGTCTTCATCACCAACGGATCGGCCACCGGCAGCTGCGTCATCCACACCGGCGCTACCGCGGTGACACTGGCGAGATCCAATTTGGCCGACAGATCGGTGAGACGACGTCCGGCGAGCGCACCCGCTACGCGAATCGAGCCGTGACCGGTTTCCGCCACCATCCACTCGTCCGGCAGCACATCGGCCCAGCCGGCCAGATCCAGGTCCCGACCTTCGATGGTGAAACCCGAGGCCAGCGCTTCGACGTTCTGCAGCGGACCGGCCACGTGTGCGGAGAACTCCAGCGACTGACCCAGCGAGTGCGGCAGCGAAGCATCGCCGCGCAATTCCAGGGAAGCCTCCTGCCGGTCCAGATTGAAGCTCACGCCCGACAGCGACCACGGCCCGCGCCCGGTCGCTTCGTCGCGAAAGCTCACCACGGCGTCGCGCACCCGGAACTGTCCGATCGGCAGCGACTCGACCGCGATCGGGCGATTGTCACGTTCCGGCAGCGCACTTTGCCCGGCGAGCTGAATGCGGCCTTCGCGGGTGCGGATCAGGGCGATCTGCGGCGAATCGAGCGTGAAGCGCCCCGCCGTGAGCCGGCCGGCCCGGATGGAATTCCACAGATCGAAGCCCACGCTGCCGCGCCGCGCAGTCGCCAATACGCGGCTGCGATCCGGCGTGCTCACCACGGCATCGTTGAACACCAGCTCCGGCCCGTACAGCCGCAGGCGCGCACCGAGCTTGCTGAACTCGATCACCAGGCCGGTCTTGTCGCTGACCCAGTTCTGCAGCTGCACCCGATATTCGGGCACGCGCGTCACGGCGATCTGGAACGCACCGATCGTCAGGACCGCGAGCGCCAGCAACGCAGCGAGCGTTGCGAGGCAATACTTCACGGTCTTGGAACGCACGGCACTCATCGACTCTCGAAACCGGCTACATCAACACCACGTCGTACTGGTCCTGCTGGTACAGCGCTTCGGTCTGCAGCCGGATCGGCTTGCCGGTGTGCACTTCCAGCTCGGCCAGCGCCGCCGACTCCTCGTCCAGCAGCCGCTCGATCACGTCCTGATGCGCCAGCACCATCAGTTCCTGGAACTGGAACTGACGCGACTGTCGCAGAATCTCCCGGAAAATTTCGTAACAAACTGTTTCCGTGGTCTTGACGAAGCCGCGGCCCTCGCAGGTTGGACAGGAGCTGCACAACATGTGTTCCAGGCTTTCGCGGGTGCGCTTGCGGGTCATTTCCACCAGGCCCAGCGGCGATACCGAGGAAATGTGGTTCTTCGCGTGATCGCCCGCCAGCGCCTTCTCCAGCGCCTGCAGCACCTGCTTGCGGTGCTCCTCCTCCTCCATGTCGATGAAATCGATGATGATGATGCCGCCCAAGTTGCGCAGCCGTAATTGCCGAGCAATGGCCACCGCCGCCTCGAGGTTGGTGCGGAAAATCGTCTCCTCCAGGGTGCGGTGTCCTACATAGGCGCCGGTGTTGACGTCGATGGTGGTCATCGCTTCGGTCTGGTCCAGCATCAGGTAGCCGCCGGACTTGAGCGGCACCTTGCGGTCCAGCGATTTCTGGATCTCCACCTCGACGCCGTACAGGTCGAAGACGGGGCGGTCGCCGCTGTACAGCTCGATACGCTCGTTCATGTCGGGCATGAAGGTGCGCGCGAACTCGGTCATGCGCTGATAGGTCTCGGGCTGGTCCACGCTGACCTTGTCGACGCCGCTGGACACCACATCGCGCAGCACGCGCACCGCCAGCGGCAGATCCTCGTGTACCAGGTTTCCCGGCTTGGTGAGTGCCGCTTTCTCGCACAGCACGGTCCAGAGTTTCTGCAGGAACAGCATGTCCGCCCGCAGCGCTTCCGGAGTCGCGCCCTCTGCCGCAGTGCGCACGATGTAACCCCCCGATTCATCGGGACGCAGGAAGACGCTCGCGGCCTCACGCAGCCGGTGCCGTTCGGCCTCGTCCTCGATACGGGCGGAAATGCCGATGCCGCGGCCTTTGGGCATGTAGACCAGGTAACGCGAAGGAATGGTGATGAAAGTGGTGAGACGGGCGCCCTTGGTGCCCAGCGGGTCTTTCAGCACCTGCACCAGGATCTCGCCGCCCTCGGTGACCAGCGCCTGGATGTCCTCGGTGGCGGTCGTCGCCACCGGCTCATCCAGCTGGCCGTTCTCGCCGACCGCCGGATGCACGATGTCGGAGGCGTGCAGGAAGGCAGTACGCTCCAGTCCGATGTCGACGAAGGCCGCCTGCATGCCCGGCAGCACGCGCGATACCCGGCCTTTGTAAATATTACTGATCAGGCCGCGGCGATTGGACCGCTCGATGAATATCTCCTGTAACACCCCTTCTTCGACCAATGCCGCCCGCACCTCGCGCGGGCTGATGTTCACCAGGATCTCGGCCGTCATGCGCCAGCCTCGACCGCCGCCGGCGGGCTCGCCAAAGTCCAACCTGTCATTCGCAGCAACTCCCCAGTTTCAAATAGCGGCAGTCCGACGATTCCCGAGTAACTGCCGGCAATGCGTTCGATGAACACCGCCGCCCTGCCCTGGATGCCATACGCGCCTGCCTTGTCGATCGGCTCGCCGGTGCGCCAGTACGCGGCGATCTCTTCCGCCTGCAGGACCCGCATGGTCACGTCACTGACGCTAAGGCGCGAATCGCAACCCTGCGCGTGACGCACGGCGACGGCCGTATAGACCTGATGCGTCTGCCCCGAGAGGCGTCGCAGCATGTCCGCAGCATCGGCCTGGTCGCGGGGCTTGCCCAGGATCTCTTGCCCCAGGGCCACCGTGGTGTCCGAGCCCAGCACCGGCAGGCGCTCCTCGGCGGTGAGCTGGGACCAGAGCCGTTCAGCCTTGGCCACAGCCAGCCGGGTGACGTAGCGCGACGGGGTCTCGCCCGGCTCGGCGGTCTCGTCCAGGGTCACCGGCCGGACCCGGTGCGACACCCCGATCTGCTGCAGCAGGGTGCTGCGACGCGGAGATGCGGAGGCCAGCCAGATCAATGGGTTGGGCGGGTTCGTCATCCCGGAAGGATACAGGCCCGGGCGGCCCGGTTGAATTCTTTGTGTCGGCAAATTAACGGTCGGAACGTACGGTTCGAGAGCGCACGCGCATCCCGCCCGGGCCGCGATCTCTTCGTGGACGGCGGGAGCAGCTATCGCCGCAATCTCATCTTGGGAACTGCTGGTGCCGGATGAACAACTCGGCGTCGGCAGCCGCAAAGAACACGAGATGAACGCGCTCCACCGAAGTAGCACTCTCCAAAGCAGCGGCAACGGCCTGCGAAGCAACTGCGGCCGCCAGTTGCTTGGGATAACCGTAGGCACCGGTGGAAATGGCCGGAAAGGCGACCTGCCGCAACCGATTGTCGACGGCCAGCTCGATCGAGCTGCGGTAACAGGAGGCCAGCAACGCAGCCGCGGGCTCATCCCTGCCCCAGATCGGCCCCACGGTGTGGATCACGAATGCGGCTGGCAGCTCACCGCCGGTGGTGATGACGGCTTCGCCGGGCGGCAGACCATCCCGATAACGGGTGCGGCGGATCTCGCGACAGGCTTCGAGGATCGCCGGACCGCCAGCGCGATGAATGGCCCCGTCGACGCCACCGCCACCGAGCAGCGTGGAGTTCGCGGCATTCACCACCGCATCGACGGCGAGTTGCGTAATGTCGCCGGTGGCAACGACGATCCGCCCATCGAGGAATTCACGCGCCATCGAGCCCTCGTCAATTCCCGCGTCGCGAGCCAGGCGTGCCTGACGCGCGCCGCGGCTCATTCGATCTCGCCATGAACCCAGCGCAGCGCCATCTGCGGGTCCTCGAACATCTGCATGCGGATGTTCTCGCTCACCACTTCGCTGATGACGATCACCACGTGACCCACTGCTGCCAGATCTCCCGGCTTGACCAGTGCGGCCCAGCGGCAACGACGCTGCCCGGCAATGTGCACGATGTAATCGCGAAAGCGCTGGATCTCGGAATAGTCCCAGTTGCCGGTGGACTGGCGCAGGTCGCAGATGGCGTGCATGCCAAGGCGATAATGCGGATCCAGTCCGACCCGACGGATCAAATCGGTGAAGCCGTCGACCGTGAGCTCGCCCCACACCTGCAGTCGCACCAGGTTGTCCACCGGCTGAATCGAGTAGCTCGACTCCATCATGCCGCCATCGGCCTCCCTACGCCCAAGCTCGCGCTGTGACGTCCGTATCATAGCCGCAGCTCATGACGCTGCGTGCAGCCAAAGCCGCAGGATGCCTGCAAAACCAGCGGTCGACGCCATTCGGCGACGATGTGACACAGTCCGCGGCGCACTCCTTAAGCCTTTAGTACGGTGCGCCGGCCGGGCAAAACCAGACACCAGAGCTGCGGGCGTCAATGACGATGCGGGAAGCCGACAAATCTTCTACCAGCGGACGGTACCCGGCCTCCGGCGCCTTCCCCGCCATTGCCGGCTATCGTTTCCTGCAGACCATCGCACGCTCCACCAAGTCGGAGATCCACGTCGCGCATTCCGACGAGCTGGGGCACAACGTCGCCATCAAGGTGCTGCGCACCGGCCCGCTGTCCACCGCCGAAGCCGGCGAGGAAGTGCGCTTCGAGCGCGAACGCGAGCTGCTGATGCGCATCAAGCACCCGGCCATCGTCGACGTGTACGACTGGGGGCATGGCGAGGACTTCCGCTACCTCGTCACCGAATACTTCCCGAGTGGCAGCCTGGAGCTGCGTATCCGCAATTTGATGACACAGCGCGACTGCGTTGACATCTTCCTGCAGATCGCCGGCGCGCTGGTCGCGATCCACGCCGCCGGCCTGTGCCATCGCGACCTGAAACCGGCCAACGTGATGATGCGGCCGGACGGACGCATCGTGCTGATCGACTTCGGCCTGGCCAAGCGCATGGGCAACGAGTCGCAGCTGACCAGCGCCGGCGAGGTCCGCGGCTCGCCCTACTACATCAGCCCGGAGCAGGCGGAAGGCGCGCCGGTGGACCAGCGCAGCGACCTGTACAGCCTGGGCGTGATCTTCTACGAGATGCTCACCGGCAAGCGGCCGTTTCGCGGCAGCACGGTGATCGCGATCCTGCTGTCGCATCGCAACGATCCCATTCCGGTGTTGCCGCCGGAGCTGGGGCAGTTCCAGCAGCTGATCGATGGGCTGCTGGCGAAGGATCCGGTGGACCGCTTTCCATCCGTGGCTGCGGCGGTGGCGGAGCTGGCGCGACTGAAGGTGTAGGCGTCGGGAAGAGTGTTCAGCCGGTTTTGCGAAACGTGCAGCTTGGGATGTGTAGATCTGGCCTGGCCAACCAAGAACAGCAGCTTCGATTACCGGCATGGCGTCCTGGGTCGGGGTGTCTCGTTTCGGGACCGCTGTGAACCCCTCCCTGGGGGCTGCCCAAAACATCCTGTTTTTGAGGCTCCCGAAACGAGACACCCCGACCCAGAACGCCTGAAGTGGTTGGTGCACGGGCGCTCGATTGCCTGTCTGCAAGAGCATCTGAGCGCTTGGAAGCGGCTCCGACAGGGATGCTTTCTCCAGAGCAATCCGAACCGAGAACCCTTAATTGGCAGGTATAGCGGCGCTTGATCGCCCTTGCCCGGACGAACGTCTACGCTCGGTGATAAGGATGTCCCTTGACGATGCTCACTGCGCGATACAACGCCTCCGCCACCATCACGCGCGCCAGGCCGTGCGGCAGTGTGAGCGCTGATAGAGACCAGCGCGTTTCGGCTTTTGCATCCACTTCAGGCGCGATGCCGTCGGGGCCGCCGATGAGGAAAGCGACATCGCGCCCGTCGCGGGCGCGGGCTTCGAGAAAGCGCGCGAGTTGTTCGCTCGTCATGGACTTGCCGGTGACTTGCAGCGCAACGATGTGCGCGCGTGATGGCAGTGCCGCCAGCATCCGCTCGCCTTCCTTGGCCATCGCCTGACCGACGTTGCCGCCGCTGCGCTGGCCGAGCGCGATCTCTTTCAGCTCGAGCCGGTAGTCAGACGTCAGGCGGCTGGCATATTCCTCATAGCCCTCGTCGACCCAACGAGGCATGCGCGTGCCAACGGCGATCAGGCGCAGCAGCACTCACACCGCCACTTTTTCCATGGCCGCTTCGCGGCGTGCGGCACTCACGTCCCAGAGATTCTCCAGGCGGTAAATCTCGCGCACGCGCGGCAGCATGATGTGAACGATCACGTCCTGCAGGTCCACCAGTACCCATTCGCCGTCGCGCTGGCCTTCGACGCCCATGGCGCGGAAGCCCGCTTTCTTGGCGTGTTCCAGCACGCGATCGGCGATCGAGCGCACGTGGCGGTCGGAAGTGCCGCTGGCAATGATCAGCGTGTCGGCAATGTCAGTGAGCTGGCGCACGTCGAGCACCTTGACCTGCACTGCCTTCATCTCGTCGAGCGCGCCCTCGACCACTTTCACGATGCGGCTGAGAGAGTCGGTCGGCACAACCTGTGCCGGCTTCGCGGCACGGGCAGTCTTCGCCTTGCGCGCCGTTGCCGGCGCTGCGGCTTTCTTGGCGGCAACTTTTCTTGCCGCGGTTTTCCGTGCCGGCGCAGCCGAAGCCTTGACCGTCTTCTTGGCCGCGGGCCGCTTGGCAGACTTGGCCTTGGCGGCGGCGGAACCCGAACGTCGTGATGTGTTTGCGCGCTTGGCGGCCATGCTCACCTCTTGGGTCGATAACACCCGGTTTGCCCGATGATTGCCCGCACCGCGTCGGGCATCAGATAGCGGGGATCGCGCCCCGCTGCGATCGACTTGCGAACGTCGGTCGAAGAAATTTCCAGCTGCGTGACGGCGTGGATGTAGATACAGCCGGCACGCGCTTCGTGCAGATCGTTGATGCGGCCGGTGCCGCGGTCCACCAGCAGCTCGCCCAGCGGGCCCATGCTCGGCGCCCGCCAGCCTGGACGGTGTGCCACCACCAGGTGCGCCAGGTCGAGCAATTCGCGCCATTGATGCCACTTCGGCAGGCCGAGGAATGCGTCCATGCCGACGATCAGGCACAGCGAGCGCTCCGGAAAATCCGCGCGCAGCGTGCGCATCGTGTCCACCGAATATGAAAGCCCCTCGCGGCGGATCTCGCGATCGTCGACGACAAAGCCGGGCTGGCCCTCGGTGGCGGCCTGCACCATCGCCAGGCGCACTTCGGCGCTCGCCACCGTGGTGTCGCGATGCGGCGGATTGCCGGCCGGCATGAAACGCATCTCGGTGAGCCGCAGCGCCTGCAGCAGTTCGAAGGCAGTGCGCAGATGACCGAAATGAATCGGATCGAATGTGCCGCCGAAAATTCCTATTGGGTTCACGCCGCCCTCGATCTTGCCAGCCGCACGCCGGCAAAGCGCGCCACCAATGCTTCCAGTTCAACCCACGGGTTGGTGCGCAATACGCCCTTGGTGGCGCGATCCACGCGGGACGCGTCCAACAGCAGGCCTCGCACCGCACCGGGTTTCAAACGCGACAGCGCCTGTTTCATCGCTGCCTGCCGCGGTCGCCAGACATACACGGCGTTCATTGCCGAATCCGCGCTCTGTCCATTGCGCATCAGGTACTGCACCCGCGCCAGCCACTGCAGATCCTTGTTGACGGCCCACAGCGCCAGCACCGGCTCGACGCCTTCGCCGCGCAAGCCTTCCAGAATTCGCAGCGCCCTCGCGGTCTGCCCGCGCATTGCGGCTTCGCCGAGCTGCAGCACATCGAAACGTGCGCTGTCAGCCACGGCTTCGAGCACGGTTTGCGTATCGAGCGGTCCTGGCGGCACCAGCAGCGCGAGCTTCTCGACTTCCTGATGCGCCGCCAGCAGGTTGCCTTCGACCCTTTCGGCCAGCAGTGCGGCTGCAGCCGGCTCGGCCTGCAAGCCGTGGCGCGCGAGTCGTTCGCGAATCCAGTTGGGCAGGCGCGCCAGGTCGATCGGCCAGACCTGGATCAGCACGCCCTGCTTGTCGATGGCGCTCACCCATTTGGAATTCTGGGTGCGTCCGTCCAATTTGCCGGTGATGACCAGCACCACGTTGTCAGGCGAGCCCTGCTGCGCCAGCTCGACGATGGCACTGCCGCCCTGCTCGCCCGGGGTCGGATTGGTCATGCGGATCTCGACGATCTTGCGCTGCGCGAACAGCGACATCGCCCGGCTGTCGGCCAGCAGCGCGTTCCAGTCGAAACCGCGCTCGACCACGTGCAGGTCGCGTTCGGTATAGCCCTCGGCACGGACACGCGCGCGAATGGCATCGGCCGCTTCGTTCACCAGCAGCGGCTCGTCTCCCGATACGAGATAAATCGGGCTCAGGCCGCGCGCCAGGCTGCCAGCCAGGTTATCGCCGGAAATTTTCACTGGAGATCGGGCTGACGAGTGCGGCGCCGCGGATGCGGGACGTTGGGCAGAAGCGACAACACGATCGGACTTTGGGCACTCGTAGCGAGCTGCAGCAGCAACAATGAGGATGGGACGCGCCGGATTATGGCCCAAGCCCGGTTAGGCGGGAAGATGATCTTTACAGCCACGCCGCACCGCCGTAGCCTCAAGCCTGTCGTCAATCGCTGCACCTCATGCGCATCTTCCAGCTAGCCCGCAAACCGCCGCACTGGCTGCGAGTCGTTCTCGCAGGCCTGCTGCTGGCTTTTGCGCTGGATTCCGTGGCGCACGCGGCGCACACGCACGATGCGACCAGCGTCACTGTCGCCCATAGCGCCTGCGGTTACTGCGCGACCTTCGGCGGCCTGGGCGACGCGCCGGTCTACGCGCACACACTGCCGATTCCCGCCCTCACGCCGATCGAAGTGCTCGATCCGCGCGAGATTGTCATTGCACGTCGCCCGACGTTCTCCGCGCAGCCACGCGCGCCGCCGATTCACTGAAAGCCACCATCCATCCCTTCGCCGCGAAACGGTGAAGGCGCCGCCGCGCTGCATGCAGCCGGCGTTGCCCGTTTGCTTTCAGGAATCGTTGCACCATGCATCCCAGTCATTGCCTGCGCATCGCCGTCGTCGCGATGCTTGCCGCTACCAGCGCACGCGCCCAGGAATCCAAGGTCGAAACCGTCGTCGTCACTTCCAGCGCCCTGCACGAGAACCCATTGGAGGTCGCACAACCCACCAGCGTGGTCGCCGGTGACGCGCTGCGTCGCCAGATCGCCGCCAGCATCGGCGAGACCCTGGCGGGCGAGCTCGGCGTCAGCTCGACCTATTTCGGCCCGACCGCCAGCCAGCCGGTGATCCGCGGCCTGGGCGGCTACCGGGTCCAGGTGCTGCAGGACGGCGCCGCCGCACTCGACGTCTCCAGCCTCAGCCAGGATCACGCCGTCAGCATCGAGTCGGTGGTGTCGCAGCAGATCGAAGTCATCAAGGGACCGGCGGCACTGCTCTACGGCAGCGGCGCTGCGGGCGGGCTGGTGAACGTGGTGACCAACCGCATCCCCAAGGAAACTGCGTCAGAGCCCATCTCCGGCGCGGTCGAGTTGCGCAGCGACAGCGCCACCGGGGAACGAACCGGCGCCTTGAGTCTCGACGGCGGCACCGGTCCGCTGGCCTTCCATGCCGACTACTTCGATCGCAGCACCGACGACGTGAAGATTCCCGGCTTCGCGCAATCCGACATCCTGCGTCGGCAGCTGCTGGAATCCGGCGAAGAACCCAATGACGTCCGCGGCCGTCTGCTCAACTCGGCCAGCGACAGCAAAGGCGGCTCGCTCGGCGCGTCGCTGGTGGGCGATGCCGGATTCGGCGGCGTGTCCTGGAGCCGTTACGAATCGACCTACGGCATTCCCGCCGAGGAAGAGGCCTTCATCGACATGAAGCAGGATCGCTTCGACGCCAAAGGCGAATGGCGCCCTGCGGGTGCATGGCTCGACACACTGCATCTGAACGGCGCGTACAGCGATTACACGCATACCGAGTTCGAAGCGCCCGGCGTACCCGGCACGGTGTTCAACCAGAACTCGTACGAGCTGCGGGCCGCGGCCGATCATCATTGGAGCAACGACTGGCGCGGCACCATCGGCGCGCAGTACGTCGACATCGACTTCGAAGCGCTCGGTGAAGAAGCCTTCGTGCCCGCGTCGATCACCAAAGCCACCAGCGTGTTTGCCTTCGAGGAGCGGCATTTCGACAAATGGACGCTGGAGCTGGGCGCGCGTGCCGAGAACCAGACCTTGAAGCCCGCGGCGGACACCGGCCTGCCCGACTACGACAAGACGGCCTTCAACTTCTCGACCGGCCTGGTGTTCCAGCTCGCCGACGATCGCGCACTGGCGCTCAATCTCACGCACACTGAGCGCCATCCGCAAGCAGCTGAGCTTTACGCAAACGGCGCACACATCGCGGCAGGCCGCGTGGAGATTGGTAATCCCGATCTCAAGAAGGAGAAGGCGCTGACCGCCGATCTGTCGTTGCGCGCTACCGGCGACGGCGTGCGCTGGACGCTGAATGCGTTCTACAACGACTACAGCGACTACATCTATCTCAATCCCACCGGCGAGCTCGCGCCAGGCGAGGAAGAGGCCCTGCCGATCTTCGAGTACCTGCAGGCCGGCGCCAAGCTGTACGGCTACGAAGCCGAAGTGATCTTCCCGCTGCTGGCCGCGACCAGTGACAACTCGCTGGAACTGCGGCTGGTGTCCGACTACGTGCGCGGCAAGCTCGACAACGGCCGCAATCTGCCGCAGATCCCGCCGCTACGCGTCGGCGCCGGGCTGCACTACGAGAGCGGTGCGTGGCACGCCGGGCTGGAAGCCATGTACAACACCAAGCAGGACGACGTGATCCAGAACGAGCTGCCCACCGACGGCTTCACCATGCTGGATGCAGACGTGAGCTATCGATTGCCGCTAGGGAGCAAGCACCTGCTGCTGTTCGCGCGTGGCAGTAACTTGCTGGACAAGGACGCGCGGCTCTCAACCTCCCCACTCAAGGACATCGCGCCCCTGCCCGGCCGCTCCTTCCACCTCGGAGCACGCGCGGAGTTCTGATGCTTCTCCGATGGGGGCTGAGGACTTGGCGAAACCTCCAAGCTCAGCCCCTGCCGGACGCCCAGGGCAGCCGTCGGAATCGCGCATCCGAATAACTCGGCAAGTTGCCGAGTTAAAGCAGATCAAGTCCGCTGCAGGGCGGTCAATATGGACCGCCCACCCGCCCCGAGCACTGGATGCTCGACAACAAGCGCCAACAGAACAATGAGTCATACAGGCAAGGATGCACCGCGAAACAACGCTTCCGGTATTGCCCGACGGTCGTCGGGCGAACGCCGAATGCACTCCATACGTAACTTACGTATACTTCCGTGAAAGCCGTTTTCGTCGAGCTGCCGGCTTTCGAGCGGCATCGCCAGGATTACTTCGATGACGACGGCTTTCGGGAGCTGCAAGACACGCTGATGGCCAGTGCGGAAGCGGGTGATCCGATCGAAGGAACAGGCGGGCTGCGGAAATTGCGCTTCGGAGATCCCCGGCGGTCCAAGGGTAAACGCAGTGGCCTGCGAGTGATCTACTACCACTGGACGCGCGGAGCGGAGTTCTGGCTGTTCACGTTGTACGGCAAGGACGAAATGCCCGATCTGACGCCGCGGCAACGGGCGACCTTGAAGGAACTCGTGAAGGGCGAGCTGAAGATGAGAAAGGCACATGAAAAAGAAGCGTGACCTGTTTGGCGAGCTGACGGAAGGCTTCGAGGCGCTTGCCGGACAACGTGCTGGCAAGCGCACCTTGCGTACCCACACGGTAAAGGCAAAACCTGCCCCGAAGATCACGCCTCGCGAGCTTGCCAAGCTGCGCAAGGAAATGAATCTGTCGCGCGGGCTGTTCGCCGGCTATTTGCGCACCAATGTGCGAACACTCGAGAACTGGGAACAGGGCCGCGCCAAACCCAACGCTCAGGCTGCATTGCTCATTCGCATGGTGCAGCGGTATCCGGATACAGTGTCTCGGCTGGCGGAGATTTGAGGATATCCGACCGCCGCACGTGAGCAGGAAGCAGTCAGTCAGAGAATGACGTCGCGCGTGGTATCCGGCTGTTGTGGATCGTGCGGCTGGGAACTGAACGATACGACCAGCATCGAGGACTGGCCGGTGTTCTGGAACGCATGGGTCACGCCGGGTGGAAACGTGAAACGCCACGCTTCGTCCGCCGGGACGTCCACGGTGGTGATTTCCTTGCCCTCTCGATAGCGCACGCGTGCCGGTCCGACGACGGTCGTCACCTCGTGGGCAATCGTGTGGAAATGATTGCCGCGAATATGTCCCGGATGGGTGGTCACGACATGCACGTTGCGCCGATCGGCCAGTCCGGCCTCATCCAGCGGTTCGAAAACCTGGCCGCGCGCATCGGCAGCGCGCGGCAGAACGTCGATGGTGACTCGACTCGTCATTTATCCTGCTCCCAGTGAAACTTGTGCAGCAGGCGATGCACCAGCGGCGCCGCCATCAGGCTGGCGGTCACGATGAAGACCAAGCCGGCGTACAGCGCATAACAACCTGCAAACAATTTTCCACCGTCGGTGCGCGGCGAGTCCACCGGCCCCATGCCGCCCAGCAGCATTGCCGAGTTCAGAAAGCCGTCACGCCATTGCAGTCCTTCGAAATGGGCATAGCCGAGCATGCCGATGCCGATCGAAAAGGCCAGCAGGCACAGGGTAACGGCCAGATGACGCAGCATCCGCCGCACGAAGAGCCGCCGCGACAGCGGCGGATGTCTGCGAGACTCGTACACGGCCGCCCCTGCTCAACGATCTGCGTACCGACCTGGCGTGATACCGGCCGCGCTCAGCGCACCACCGGCATCTCGATGAAGCTCGCCTGGGCGCCACCGCGATAGACCCGCTGCGTCGCCTTCTGGTAATCGCCCGGCTTGGCGAAAAAGATGTTGTCGACGTAGGTCTGCGGATTGCGGTCATACAGCGGGAACCAGCTCGACTGGATCTGCACCATGACGCGATGCCCGGGCAGGAACACGTGGTTCGCATCCGGCAGCGCGAACCGATACTGCTGCACCTTGCCGGCGGGAATGGGCTCGGGTTTTTCCAGGCTGTTGCGGTAGCGCCCGCGGAAGATGTCCATGGCGATGCCGAGCTGGTAACCGCTCATCAGCGGCTGCGACGCCACTTCGGACGGATACACGTCGATCAGTTTCACCACCCAGTCGCTGTCGCTGCCGCTGGTGGAAGCGAACAGGTTGACCAGCGGCTGGCCGCTGATCTGCAGCGGCCGGTCGAGCACTTCGGAAACGTAGGTCAGCACGTCGGTGCGATCGGCCACCGCACGCTGGTCGCTCACCAGCCAGCGCCTCCAGGCGTCGCCGTCGGCGAAGCTCACCGGTCGAGGCAGGTAGGGAACGGGTTTGGCGGGATCGGAAACATACTCATCGAACGGCGCGGCGCCTTTCGCAGCTGCCTGAGCCGGCGTCTTGAAGCCCAGCCCGAAGCCCGCCTGCAGATACAGGCGCTGCGAAGCCGAGGCGCAGTCCTTCTCGCAGGAGACCGGCCAGTGCTGGAGCCGCTGCCATGTGTCCGCGCCGGTCTTGTAGACGAACACCGGCGGCGTATCCGCCTTGCGGCCGTCGTCGAGCAGATACTGATCGAGAAACGGCTGCATCACGTCGCGGCGGAACTCGAGCGCGGTGTCGCCGGCGAACTGCAACTGTCCGAGGCCGCGACCTTCGTAGTTGACGCCGCTGTGCCGCCACGGCCCGAGCACCAGGAAATTCTTGTCGTTTGCGGTGTCCTTGGGTTCGGTGGCGCGGTATGTCGCCAGCGCGCCGTACATGTCCTCCTGATCCCACAGCGAAGCGACGTACATGGTCGGCGTCTTCAGCGGCTGCGCCGCCAGGATGCGGTCGAGCGCCTGTTCCTGCCAGTACTCGTCATACGCCGGATGTTGGGAAAGCTTCTGGAAGAACGGCAGCGCGTCGATGCCGAAACGGCGTGCGGCATCGCCAGCCGAACCGGTTTCGCGGAACAGCTCGTAGTCGTCGTACACGCCGCGCGCGATCGGATCGCCCATGGTCTTGGCCGTGGTCTGACCCTGGATGTAATCGAAGTTGGTCTGACGGAAAGCGCCGTTGTGGAACCAGTCATCGCCGCGCCAGCCGTCCACCATCGGACTCATCGGCACCGCTGCCTTCAGCGCCGGATGCGGATTGACCAGCGCCATCAGCACCGTGAAGCCCTCGTAGGAGGAGCCGATCATGCCGACGCGGCCGTTGCTCTCGGGCACGTTGTGGATCAGCCACTCGATGGTGTCGTAGGCATCGGTCGAGTGATCCACCGGGGTGTCATTCAACGGCCCGCGCAGCGGCCGGGTCATCACATAGTCGCCTTCCGAACCGTCTTTGCCGCGCACGTCCTGGAACACGCGGATGTAGCCCTTGGCGACGAACACCTCATCGCCCATCGGCAGGATGGACAGCATGTGCGTGCTGGATATGCGCTCGGCACGCTTGGAGGCGTTGTACGGCGTGCGGGTCAGGATGATCGGCGCGTGATTTGCGCCCTTGGGCACGACGATGACGGTGTGCAGCTTCGCGCCGTCGCGCATGGGGATCATGACGTCGCGCTTGTCGTAGTCGTTCGGCGCCGTCGGCCGGGAGAAGTGAGCGGGAATGTCCGGCGTCATCGGCGACACGGCCGGCGGCGCATCGGCCCAGGCCCCGCAACAAGCCAGCATCGAGGCCACCACACAACCCCGGATCAAGGCGTTCTTCTTCACGGAACACTCCCTTCTTCGAGCGGCGAGGCGATGCATGATGCACGCCACGCCGCCCGTACGGAAGTGAATTTGCGACCGCAAGACGCTCAGTAGCGATAAATGGCCGTGACACCGACCGTCCGTGGTCGCACCGTCACGTTCGAGTACAACGGCGAGCTGGAAGTCGAGTGGCTGCGGAACAGTTGCGGGTGCTCGTCGGTGGCGTTGTCCACGAACAGTGCGATGTCTGCATCCCCCACCCGCACGCCCAGCTTCAGCGACAGGTCGCTCACATCCGGCGTGCCCGGCAGCGTCGCGTCGTAGCTGCCGTTGACGGGATTCTGCCAGGGCAGATCGTCGTCCAGGCCGGCGCGATAGTCGTAGTTGAGACGGAAATACGCCTCGCGTGTCAGCATCTCGAAATCCCACTCGCCGGTGAACGAAACCGTCCAGGGATTGACCACGATGCGATCGTCCTTGGAGACCACCGCCTTGGTGCCGAGCGGTGGCGGCGTGGCGGCGCCGGAGGGCGCAAACACGGTCTCGTCGTACTTCGCATCGATGTAACCGATCGCCAATCCCAGGATCAGCGGATCGACCGGCCGCGCTTGCAACGCCAGCTCGAAACCCCGGCTGGTCGCCGAGCCCGCGTTGGTGGTGAAGGTGAAGCCACAGTGCGGCAGGTTGTAGCCGAACTGGATGTCGCTCCACTCGATCACGTAGGCGCTGGCATCCAGCTGCAGCCGTCCGTCGAGCATGCGCGACTTGCCGCCGACTTCATACGACCACACCGTGTCGTCTTCGAACAGCGCCGGCCGGTTGGTCAGCCCCATGTCACCGAGATCGGTACCCGGAATCGGCGCGCCCGTAGTCGAGACGCCGCAGGCGGACGCCACCGGATTGTTGTAGCCGCCGCTGCGGAAACCCTTGGCCGCGTTGGCGTACAGCAAGGTGTCGTCGCTGGCCTGGTACGAGATCGCGAACTTCGGCGTCACCGGATCGGCCGACTTGGTGCCGCTGTCATCCGCCACCGGCCCGACGATGGGTCCGGCGTAGACGGCGTGAATGCTGAAATCGGTCTGCGCGTAACGCACGCCAGCAGTGAGCTTGAGCTTGTCGGTGAGCTTGTAGTCGGCTTGGCCGAAGAAGGCCAGCTGCTTGTCGACGGTGTCGATGGGATCGATCTTGACCGTGTAGCGCCCTTCGTAGAGCCCGCCCGGAAACACATCGTCGAAATTCTCGCCGGTGTTCTCGAAGAACAGATCGGGCAGGAACAAGTCCTCCACTCGCTCGTGGTGATGCTGCTTGGCGCGTTGATAGAACGCGCCGACCAGCCATGTGAATCTCGCATTCTGATCCTGCGATTGCAGACGCAGCTCCTGGGTGAAGCTCTTCTGCGAGGTGTCGTTGTACGAGGGCGCGTACATGCCCGGCGGGAAATAGGGGTTGCCGGTCCACACCGCCGCTTCGAAGCTCGACAAGTCGCTGACGTTGTCCTGTGTGCGGTCGTAGTAGGAGGTGTTGGAGGTGAGCAGCACCGGGCCGAAATCCCAGTCGACCTTCAACGCCGGCAGCGAGAAGCGCTCGCTGGTCTTGTTCGCCAGCAGCACGCCGCGATTGAACTCGTGCTTGCCGGGATTGGAGAACTCCTCCCAGTACACCGAGGAATCGTTGAAATACTGGTCCTGGTAATAGAACGACGGCGTGATGGTCACATTCTCGGTGGGCTTGTACGCCAGTGCCGCACGGAACACTTTGGTGTCGGCCCAGTTGGAGTCCTTCTCCAGGTAATTGCCGGTACGGAAGTCGATACGGTTCACGTAGCCGCCGTCATGGCGATACGAACCGCTGATTCGCAGACCGAGCTTGTCCTGCACCAGCGGCGCATTGAAGGCGGCGCCCGCCTCGTAATTCGGCGTGCCGCCTGCAGTGAAGGATGCATCGGCGCGTGCGTAGCTGGCGTACTTCTGTGTGCTGGGCTGCGGCGTGATGAAACGCACCGTGCCGCCTTCCGAGCCCGCACCGAACAGAGTGCCTTGTGGACCGCGCAGCACTTCCACCCGCTCCAGATCGAAGATGGCCGGAAAGGCGCTGCTGCCGATACCACCGACCACGGCGCGCGATTGAATCGGCGTGTCGTCGATATAGATGCCAGTGGCGCCGGAACCGGCGTCGGAGCTGATACCGCGGATGGAAATGTCGGCGACCGCGCTGCTGGCGTTCTGGATACGGTTGAAGGAGACGCCAGGGGTCAGGCGCGCGATGTCGTCCACGGTGCGCACGTCACGCTCGTCGAGCGCCTTCTGCGTGTAGGCGCTGACGCTGATCGGCACCTTGCTCAGGTTCTCCTCACGGCGCGCCGCCGTGACCACGACCTCTTCGAGCCCGCCGGCCGCCGGGCCGGCATTTTCCTGCGAGTAGACTGCCCCTGAAAGGACCTGCAGGACCGCTGCGGACAGCAGCAAGGACGATAGTCGTCTCGAGTCGCTCATGCCTTCCCCCTTGTTGGCACTGTTGAGTTGTTCGCTGCACGGCGCTGCGGGCTGCAAGGCTTTGCAGGCCGCAGGGCTTGCGCAAAAAACTAGTCACCGGGGCGCAACGCCGCCCAACTCACAGCGAACAAAACAGCGACTGTGGAGCGCACTTCGCAGACCCCCATTGCACGACCGCGTGGAAAGCGGGAATCTTGCACGTCCGCATCGCATGTCAGTCACGAGCAACAAAATGAAAGCAACGACCGCGCTGTCCGCGTTCGCCCTCGGCGCCCTCGCCGCTTGTGGCGGCTCGCCCGCACCCAGCCCGCAACCGCAATCGCAGCCGCAGAGCGAGGCCGAAGCCCCGAAGCTCCCGGCCAACGGCGCATTCATCGGCAGGGTCTGGGTATCGGCGACGCCGGGCGCGGCGCTGGGAACCATCCTGGTGTTCCTGCCGGACGGCACCTTGTTGATGGACTCGTGCTTCGAGACCTTCCGACTCTCGAAATGGGGGGTCGCCGGCGATCACCTGCGCTGGCTGGAGGACACGATCCCGATCGAGGCGGCGGTGTCAGTGCATGGCAAGGATGAACTGCGCCTGGACGTGGCGGGCCGGGACGAGGAGCAGGTTTATATCTCGGCTTCCGTGCCGTACGTCTGCCCCGACATGCCGCGCTGAGGCGAACCGCGAGTGATCGTTCAGCGGGTCGCGACGGCAACGGCCGCAGTGGCCATCGCCACACCCGAGCTCCGGTTGAGATTGCGGATGGCGCGCGGGCTCCTGAAGAACCGGCGTGCACGTGCCGCGGCCACCACGTAGGCGCCGAGCACCAGCGGCAGCACGACAACGATCACCGCCACGATCTCCAGGAAGCCGACCAGGTTCAGCTTCTCCAGCCTGACCACGGTCGGCAGCAAGGCCAGGAAAAAGATCATGGTCTTGGGATTCGCCAGGGTCAGCGCCAGACTGCCGAGAAACAGCTGCGAGGGCCGGTCGCCCTGCTCCACCTTGCGCGCCTCCTCGCTTTCCTCATCCATCGCCTTGGGCGCGCTGGTCCACAGCCGATAGGCGAGATACAGCAGATACGCCACGCCGGCATATTTCACGGCGACGAACACCGCGTAGGCCGACTGCGCCAATGCAGCAAGCCCGGTGGCTGCGAAGGTGAACCAGATCAGATCGCCGACCAGGAAGCCGGCAACGAATGCCGTCGCGCCGCGAGTACCGCGCGACAGCGAGCGGGCGATGATCGCAGCGACGCCCGGCCCGGGCGAAGCAACGGCCAGAAAATAAACCGCGGCGAATATCCACAAGCCATAGAGCGACATGCGACCTCCCTTACGACGCAGCGTTTCCTGATTTCTTGCGCGGCTCGAGCCGCCCGCCAATGTGCGAGCGGTTGCTGCGCTTGGCCAATTCGACCTGGCGCTGACGCTCGCGCAGGCCGGCCTTCTTGGCCTCGGACTTCAGATCGTAACAAGCGGGACAGCTCACCCCTTCGACGAACTGCGGCGAAGCCTTCTGCAGCGGGCCGATCGGATTACGGCAGGAGCGGCACAGCTCATGCTGCCCCGGCGCCAGGCCCGGCCCGACCGCCACGCGCTCGTCGAATACGAAACACTCTCCCTGCCAGCGATTGTCCTGCGGCGGCATGGTCTCCAGGTATTTCAGGATGCCGCCCTGCAGGTGATACACCTCATCGAAGCCCTGCGAGCGCAGATACGCAGTCGATTTCTCGCAGCGGATGCCGCCGGTGCAGAACATGGCCACTTTCGCTTTGCCGCGCAGCGCGGTTTCCTGCTGCACCCACTGCGGCAGCTCGCGAAAGCTGCGGGTCTTCGGGTTGAGCGCGCCCGGGAAAGTACCGAGCGCCACTTCGTAGTCGTTGCGCACGTCGACCACCACCACGTCGGGGTCGTCGAGCAGCCGGTTCCAGTCCTGGGGCTTCACATAAGTGCCGGCCATCTGCGCCGGATTCACCTCGGGCACCCCCATCGTGACGATCTCGCGTTTCAGGCGCACCTTCATCCGATAGAACGGCTGGCGCACGGCGCCGGACTCCTTGTGCTCCAGGTTCGCCAGGCGCGGATCCTGGCGCAGCCAGGCCAGCACGGCGTGCACATCGGCCGGTTCGCCGGCGATGGTGCCGTTGATGCCTTCGGCCGCCAGCAGGATGGTGCCCTTGACCGCCCGCTCCTCGCAGAGCGCGGCCAGCGACGCCCTGAGCGCCGCGAAATCCGGCAGCTCGACGAACTTGTAGAAGGCGGCGGTCAGGAGGGTGTTCATGAGGGGGCGGAAGTATAGATCAGCGGATTTGAAAGCAAGAATCGGAGTGCTGCGAGACGACCACGGGCGCACCCTGCAGTCACCCTGAAAGCCAGCCGCGAAGCCGGTCGTTCGGGACAGCCTCGGCCCAACTGATCGCTCACCTTGTCGCCCCGGGAGAAGCCGTCATGATGTACTTCACCACCGAACCTCGGCCCGAACAGCGCCGGCCGCAACGGGTCTCAAACCCCATGAACACCAAGCCATCCGTCTTCGATACCGACGAATCCCGCTGGGCCGCAGTCGCCCGGCGCGACCGCGCCGCCGACGGCCAGTTCTACTATTCGGTCAGCACCACCGGCGTCTATTGCCGCCCTTCCTGCGCCGCCCGCCTGGCCCGACGCCAGAACGTCAGCTTTCACACTACGCAGGAGGAAGCCCGCCAGGCCGGTTTCCGGCCGTGCCGGCGCTGCAAGCCGGACCAGCCCTCGCTCATCGAGCAGTACGCCGCCAAGGTCGCCGAAGCGTGCCGGCTGATCGAAACCCGCGAGCAGGCGCCGTCGCTGGCCGCCCTGGCGCGGGCCGCCGGTTTGAGCAGCTATCACTTCCACCGCATCTTCAAGGCGGTCACCGGCGTCACGCCCAAGGCCTACGCCAGCGCCCATCGCAACCAACGAACCCGCGAGCAGCTGATGAACACCGATACCGTGACCGAAGCCATCTTTGAAGGCGGCTTCAACTCCAACACCCGTTTCTACACGCAGTCTTCCCAGCTCCTGGGAATGAAGCCCCGCGCCTTCCGCAAAGGCGGCGTCGACACGCAGATCCGTTTCGCCGTCGGCCAGTGCTCGCTCGGTGCGATCCTGGTCGCCGCCACCGACAAGGGCGTGTGCGCGATCCTGTTCGGCGATGATCCCGACGCACTGGTGCGCGACCTGCAGGATCGATTCGATCGCGCGCAGCTGATCGGCGGCGATGCCGAGTTCGAGCAGCTGGTGGCCAAGGTGGTCGGCTTCGTCGAGCATCCCTCGCTCGGCCTGGACCTGCCGCTGGATGTGCGCGGCACTGCCTTTCAGCAGCGTGTGTGGCAGGCACTGCGCGAAATTCCTGCCGGTTCGACCATGAGCTACACGGAAATCGCTGAACGCATTGGCGCACCGAAGGCCGTACGCGCGGTAGCCCAGGCGTGTGCGGCGAACGCGATCGCAGTGGCGATTCCGTGTCACCGTGTCGTACGCAACGACGGCAATCTCTCGGGTTACCGCTGGGGCGTCGAACGCAAACGCCAGCTGCTGGATCGCGAACAGGCGGCTTGATCCGAAACCGAAGGCGCGGCTGCGACCACCATGCTGGGTGGCGCGCCGCGCCGACCGCGGAATCTGCCGACTGCCGACCATCCCGGCGCTTTACGTTGCATGATCAACCGTGATCCGCATCACGCCGCTAACGTGCCTGCATCACAAATAACGCGAACAGAGCGGACCCAAGCATCGGATTAGTGGGCCGTCTCATATAGGCGGCTGATACCGCTGCGTACCGTGGCTCCATGCACATAGCAGGTGCCACGATGACCGCCGACCACCCGCGCTCCACGCTGCTCGAAGCACCGCGCCGCGCATTGGTATACGTATTCTTTGCCGCCAGCCTCTGGTATCTGTGGTGGCGAGCCGGGACGCTCAACCGCGACACGCCCATCTTTTCCGGTGTGATCTACGCCGCGGAACTGTTCGGCTTCGTCACCTCACTGCTGCACATATTCATGTGCTGGCGCCTGACCGACCGGAAAGCGCCGCCCGCGCGGCCGGGCATCGGCGTAGACGTACTGATTCCGACCTACAACGAATCGGTAGCGCTGGTGCGCAAGACGGTGCTGGCGGCGCAGGCGATGGACTATCCGCATCGCACCTGGCTGCTCGACGACGGGCGACGCCCCGAGATGCGCCGGCTGGCGCAAGAACTGGGCTGCGATTACCTGACCCGATCCGACAATGCGCACGCCAAGGCCGGCAACCTCAACCATGCGCTGGCTCACAGCAGCGGCGAGCTGGTGGTGGTCTTCGACGCGGATCATGCGCCGCGCCGCGACTTTCTGACCAAGACGCTCGGCTACTTCGACGATCCGGCAGTGGCCTTCGTGCAGACGCCGCAGGACTACTACAACCTCGACTCTTACCAGCACCGCCAGCGCCGTAACGAATCCGCCGTCTGGACCGAACAGGCTCTGTTCTTTCACGTGATTCAGCGCGGCAAGGACTTCTGGAATGCCGCGTTCTTCTGCGGTAGCTGCGCCGTCGTCCGCCGCAGCGCCCTGGAGCGGATCGGCGGCTTCGCCACCGGTACCGTCACCGAGGATCTGCACACTTCCATCCGCCTGCACGCCTGCGGTTTCAAGTCGATCTACCATGCCGAGCCGCTCGCCTTCGGCATAGCTCCGGAATCGATCGAGCCCTTCATCGGCCAGCGCGTGCGCTGGGGCCAGGGCGCCATGCACGTGTGGCGCAAGGAAGGCATTCTCAGCCACCGCGGACTGTCATGGGCACAGCGCATCAACTACCTGGCTTCGGTGCTGACTTACTTCGATGGCTGGCAGAAAGGTGTTTTCTATTTCGCTCCGGTCGTGGTCCTGCTGACAGGCAGCCTGCCGTTGCTCGCCACCACGCCGCAGTTCCTGCTGCACTTCCTGCCCTACTACATTCTGACGTTCTGGGTGTTCGAGGAAGTGGGCCGCGGCTACGGTCGCACGCTGTTCATCGAGCAGTACAACGTAGCGCGCTTCGCGGCGTTCGCCTGGGCGACGCTCGCCTGGATCTTCCCGCGCATGAAGTTCAAGGTGACGGCCAAAGGTTCGGTTGCCGGACGTGCGCTGCGATTCACCGCGCCGCAGTGGTCGGTTGCGAGCTTCAACGTCCTGGCCATTCCGGCGGGCATCGCGCTGTATCTGCACGCGCATACGCTGCCGCTGGAAGGTGTCGTCGCCAACATCGTGTGGGCGGCGGCCAATGCCGCCCTCGCACTCTCGGTGCTCGCCTATACCAGCGTGGCGCAAAAGAGGAAGCGTGCGCACTACCGCTTTCCGATCCCGTTACCGGTGCAGCTGGATTTCCACGGCAGCCCGGTGCGCGGCACCGTGGACGATCTTTCCGGTCATGGCCTGCGCTTCTATGGCGATCTGCCCGATTTCGTCCGACCCGGCAGCGAGTTCAGTGGCCAGCTGAGCCTGCCGGACGGCCCCCTGAGCATTTCGGGCCAGGTCCGCAACCTGACCACGATGCCCGACCACCCCGCGGTTGCCATCGGCTTCGGTGGCACCTTCAGCACCCATGCGCCCGGCGAGCAGAGACTCGAGCGTTTCCTGTTCGGCTCCGCATTGCAGTGGCGCATCAACGGCTACCGCGACCAGATCGACACGCCACTGAGCTGGCTGTTGCCGCAGCAGGTGCCTGGTCCCGAGCGCAGCCCGTTCGCCAACCTGCATTGGAATGCCGTTCAGTTGAGCAGCCCCGGCCGCCTGCCGGCGCAGGCCCTGGCCTCGGCGCCGGATCTCTACAGCGGCACCTGCTGGATACTGAGCTTCACGGCGCTGCCCGAACGGCAGGATCTGCTGATGGAATCCTCGGCACGCATGTCCTCGGGAGGTCGCGTGATGCAGTTGTCGCGCGTCGCGGTTTACGAAGAAGGCGGCTTCAACCTGTTCGCCTACCGCGTGTGGAGCGATCTCGACCGCACGGTCGAAGTCGAGAGCATCAGCGACGACCAGAGGACCGCCGCATGAAACGCAGCATTGCCATTGCACTGTGCGTCCTCGCAGCCGGCCAGGCGAGCGCAGCCGACACGCTGCTGCTCACCGGCACCGAATGGTCGCCGCTGGGCAGCTACACTTATGCCGGCGCGATCCAGCCGCTGGGACGCGGCTCTTTCGGCCAAGGCTGGGTGATGCGCCACTGGGTGGATCGCCTGACCTACAACTATGACGGCGCGCAGCCGGACATCCACGCCGAAAGCTTCGGCTATTCGCCCGCACTCGGATTTCAACGGGCATTCGGCAGTACGCACGCCGGACTTTACGGCGCCACCCGCATCGCACATACCCGGCTGACGCCGGACGATCGCGGCAATTCGGATCGGGGCACCCAGGTCCGCTTCTCCATCCAGGCCGATGCCTATACGCCGCTGGGCGACCTGGCGGAAAACCAGCTGATCGCGCAGGCCGAAATCGGCAACGGCGGTTATTACGTGCGCGATCAGCTGCTGTTCAAGCTGCTGGGCAGCTACAAGCTCGGGCCCGAGATCGCAATCAAGGGCAGCGAGGAATACAAGGCCTGGCAGGCGGGCGCGGCACTGGGCGGACTGCGTCTGGGCGAGCGCGTCAACCTGCTGCTGCGTGGCGGAATCAATCAGCAACAGGGACAAACCCGCGAAGGCTATGTCAGCGTCGAGCTGAATCTGAACCTCTGACACCATTGCGCGACGCCCGGCTGCGTTGACACCGGTCGTATTTCGCGTACGGTTGCGCCGGTCGTCCTGAGGACACGTTTTCCGCCGAGCCATGCGCTTCGATCTCATCGATCTGAAACTGTTTCTGCATGTCGTTGAAGCCGGCAGCATCACTGCGGGCGCCGAGCGCATGCACCTGGCTGTCGCCGCCGCCAGCACACGCATCCGCAATATGGAGCTGGAGCTTGGAACGCCGCTTCTGAACCGCGAGCGCCAGGGCGTACACCCGACTCCCGCCGGACGCACGCTGGTGCATCACGCACGCCTGCTGCTGCAGCAAGCGGAACGCATGCGTGGCGAGCTGAGCGAATATGCGGACGGGCTCAAGGGACACATCCGGCTGCACTCCAACACCAACGCGCTCACCGAATTCCTGCCCGAGCCGCTGAGCAATTTTCTGGCGGCGCACCCGCAGGTCAACATCGATCTGGAAGAGCGGCTGAGCGATGAGATCGTGGCAGCCGTGGCCGACGGCAAGGCGGACATCGGCATCGTCGCGGGCACCGAGGACATGACCGGGCTGGAGGCGTTCCCGTTCCGGGTCGATCGTTTCGTGCTGGTAACGGCGCCGACGCATGAGCTGGCGCGCGCCAGCCGCCTGGCGTTCGCCGATGTACTGGATTTCGACTTCGTCGGACTGGACCGGGCCAGTTCGCTGCAACGCTTCCTATCTGATAAGGCCGAGCGCACTGGCCGCCGGCTCAAGCTGCGCGTGCAGCTGCGCAGCTTCGATGCCGTGTGCCGCCTGGTGGAGTGCAATGTCGGCATCGGTGTCGTGCCGGAGACGACGGTGGAACGCAACTCGAAGGCGTTGACGCTGCACCGTATCGAATTGACGGATGACTGGGCGCCGCGACGGCTGAGCATCTGCGTACGCAAGCTGAGCGATCTACCGACCTATGCACAGGAGCTGGTGCGGCATCTCACTGCGCCGGCCGAAACGCCGCTCGCCTCAGCCAGCGCGCGCTGACGAAGTAATCCACACCCCGGCCATCACGATCGCACCGCCGATCATCGCCTGCAGCGACAGCGGCTCGTTCAGCATGACGATGCCGGTGATGACACCGACCACCGGAATCAGGTTGGCGAACACGCCAGCCTGGCTCGCATCAACATCCTGCAGCGCCAGGTTGTACAGCAGGTAGGCCAGTCCCGAAGCCCCGGCACCGAGATACACCACCTGCAGCCAGGCCTGCAGATCCAGCCAGGGCAGCGGCTGACCGGCAAGCTCGAACGCAGCTATCGGCAGCAGCATCAGGCTACCCGCGCCGAACACGCCGGCCGTAAGAATCACCGGATCGACGTCCGCCATGCGTCTGGCCAGCGAGGTGTACACCCCCCAGGTGAGCGCGCTGGCGAACATCAACACGTTGCCGAGTACGGGCCAGGACGCCGCCCCGCCCGCCGCGCTGCCCGAGAAGATCACCAGCACGCCGATCACGGACAATGCAATTCCGGCCAGGCGCGCCGGTGACGCCGATTCGCGTAACCAGACCACTGCGACCAGCGCGGTGAGCGCAGGTATCGAGCTTTGCACCAGCGCTCCCTGCGATGCCGAGGTGTATACCAGCGCCAGGTTGAACGTGACGTAGTAGAGAACCACGCCGATGAGCGCCATGAGGCAGACCGTCGGCCACGACAGGCGACGGCCGCTGGCGGCCAGGCTCCCCCGACGTTGCCACGCGAATGGCAGCAACAGCGCGAAGCCGATGAAGACACGCATGAAAGCAAGCGTAAGCGGCGGCAGATCCTCGATGACGCCCTTGGTCACCACGAACGTGCTGCCCCACACTGTCATGACGCCGATCAGGATGAGAATCGCTCGTAGACGCCGGTTCATTGCTCGGTGCTTTGTTGTTGAGAATGCCGCGCCGCAATCTCGCGGCTCGTGCACCGAGCCATTGTGGCGGAATCGCGAGGCGCGCGACAGGGCTCGCCGTTACGAACCGGGCGGTCGACTGAAGCGCCGCGCCAGCACCGGCAACACCAGCAGGTTCAGCAACGTGGACGACGCCAGGCCACCGAGCACCGTGATCGCCATGGGCCCCTCGATCTCCTGGCCCGGACGATCGATACCGAACGCCAGCGGCGCCAATCCCAGCGCAGTCACGACGGCTGTCATGAGAATCGGAACCAGCCGCTCGTTCGCGCCACGCAGCACCGTATCGAGATTCCAGGACGCGCCCTCGACCCGGACCAGATGCTCGTAGTGCGCCAGTTGCAGGATGGCGTTGCGCGCACTCACGCCGAATACCGTCACCAGCCCAACCAGCGTGCCAAGCGAGGTACCGATGCCGCTGAGCGCGATGGCCAGCACGCTGCCGATGAGACTGAAAGGCAGGTTCACCAGCACCAGCCAACCGTTGGCGCGCCATTCGAAGGCGCCGAACAGCATCACCAGAATCAATACCGCGGCCGCCGCCGAGTACAGCAGCAACTCATGCCGGGTCTGCGCCTCGGCCTGCGCGGTGCCCGCGAACTCGACCGACACGCCCGGCGGCATCGAAACGGCTTGCTCGATGCTGCGGCGGGCTTCGGTCACGACGCTGCGCGACGCACGACCGGCAACGTTGAACGTCACACTGACGCGTCGCTGACCGCCGTCGTGCTCCACCGTATAGCGATCCTGTGTGAGGCGTAGCCGCGCGACCTGCTCCAACGGCACCGGACCGAGCGCTCCAGCAATCGTGAGCTGTCCCACGGCAGACAGCTGCTGGCGCAGCTCCTGCGGCAGGATCACCACCGCGTCGACCGTACGCACGCCTTTGAACGTCTGGCCGACGACCAAGCCGGCGTAGGCGGTCTCGAGCGTATCCAGTACGTCCTGCACCTTCAGCCCTGCAGCGGCAACCGCTGCAGGCGAAACTTCGACCGCGATCGCCGGCGTGCCTGCCTGCGTCTTGAACTGCAGGTCCACGACGCCCTTGACCGAGCGCAGCACCTCGGCAACTCGCGCCGCGGTCCGGTCCAGGGCATCCAGATCGTTGCCGTACAGCTTGACGGCGACCTGCGCGGTCTCGCCGCTCAGACTCTCGCCGATGCGATCGCCGAGGAAGGTCATGACCTCGGTTTGCAGACCCGGATAGCCCTGAAGAATTCGACGTAACGCTTCCTGAGCCACGCCCTGGTCCACGTCCGCCTGCGGTTTGAGTTCGACGTGCAGCTCGCTGCGATGCGGGCCCCAGGTGTCTTCGCTCAGCTCCGCGCGCCCGGCCTGCTGTTCGACGCTCTGCACGTAAGGAAGCTGCAGCACGTCCGCACTGATACGCCGACCGACATCGAGCATCTGATCCAGCGATGTACCGGGCACCGCGCTCGACACCTGCAGCACGAAGTGGCCCTCGCGGAAATCCGGCATGAACGTGCCGCCGAACAGCGGCAGAAGGACGCACGCCGCCGCCGCAAGCACCAGCAGCGTTCCGGCTACGATGCCGAACCGGGCATCGACCCGCTGCATTGCCCGCAGCTGCCATTGTTTGAGCCGCGTGAGCCAGCCGCTCTGCGGCGGCGCGTCGTGCGTCTGCAGGAACAAGGCGCACAGTGCTGGCGTCGTCGTCATGGCCACGATCAGTGAGGCGATCACCGCCATGCTGAACGCCAGCGCCAACGGTCCGATGAAATGACCCTGCACGCTCGATGTGAAGAGCACCGGCAGGAAGACGGCGATCACGACGGCCGTTGCGTAGATGACCGGGCCGCGCACCTCCAGCGATGCGTCGCGTATGACATCCAGTCGCGGCTGCGGCGCGACCGCCGCGGCATTCAGGCGTAACCGCCGCAGGATGTTCTCGATACCGATGACGGCATCGTCGACCAGTACGCCCAGGGCAACCGCGAAGCCGCCCAGCGTCATCGTGTTGAGCGTCTGGCTCAGGCTGTGCATCACCATCACTGCTGCCAGCAGCGACAGCGGAATCGAAGTGAACGCGATCAAGGCGACGCGCACGTCGCGCATGAACAGGTAGAGGACCACGAGAATCAGCAACGCAGCGATCGCAAGCGCATGCTCCATGTCTGTGAGCGCGCGCTCGATGAAATTGGCCGGACGGTGCAGGCCGCCATACACCTCGATCCCCTGTGCTGCGAGCGCCGGCTGCAATTCAGACAACGCACTCTCGACGGCACGGGTAGTCGCCAGCGTGTTGACGCCGTACTGGCTGGTGAGCGACAGCAGCACGCCGGGCTTGCCCTGCACCAGCGAATCGCCGAAGCGCAGCGCGGCTCCAACCTTGATCTGCGCAACGTCGCGCAAGCGTATCGGCACCTGGTTGCGGACGGACACGAGCGCCTGGCCGAGCGCCTCGATGTCGGGCTCGGGGTTCGGCGATTCGATCAGCACGCGCTGCTCGGCCGTCTCGATGAAACCGGCTCCGCGTACCGCGAGCGCCGCCCGCGCTGCCTCCGACACCTCGGTCAGTGTCAGGTTGTACGCCGCCAGCCGCTGGATATCCGGCAGGATCTGGATCTGGCGGACACTGCCGCCGAACACGATGACATGCGCCACACCAGGCACAGCGAGCAGACGCGGCTTGATCGTCCAGTCCGCTATGTCGCGCAGCGCGTACGCATCGACTTTGTCCGACACCAGTCCGATCTTGAGCAGATCCATGGTGCTCGACACCAGCGGTGAGAGCTGGGGCGCGGCAGCGCCGAGCGGCAAGCTGCCAGCGATTCCCGACAGGCGCTCGGCGATGGCCTGTCGCGCCCGGTACAGATCCGTGCCGTCGGCAAACGTGATGGTGATGACAGACAAACCGGGAATCGACTGCGAGCGCAGCGTCGCCAGGCCCGGTGCGCCGTTGACGGCATTTTCGATGGGCCGCGTCACCAGCTCTTCCACCTGCCGCGGCGCGAAGCCCGGCGCTTCGGTCTGGATGTCGACCTGGGCTGGCACGAATTCCGGGAACACGTCCAATGCAACGCGCAGCGCCGCCCAGCAACCAAGCGCCAGCGCCAGCACGGTCAACACCGCAACCACGCCCCGACGCCGCACGCACCAGCCGAGCAGTCGTCCGATCATCAATCGGCTTCCGCGTCCGGCTTCATCTCATGCGCGAGCAACCAGGCCGCGCCGGCGGTAACGATGCGCTCCCCGACCGCAACGCCGTGCTCGACGAAATATCCCGCGTCCATCGGATGGCTGGCGTCGAGCCGACGGCGTTGGAAGCTGCCTGGATGGTCCTCGACATAGCACCAGTACTGCCCGTCACTGACAACGACCGCCGCCTGCGGCACCCGCACTCCCGCAAGAGCGGTTCCGAGCGGCGCCCACGCTTCGAGGCGTTCGCCCTCGGCGGCATCCCCGTCGCTCAGCAGCGCAAACAGGCTGCGACCGGGAATCGTGACGTCCGCAGGCGCGATCCACACCGTATCGGATTTCCAGCGCGTGGCACCGCCTTCGGGATCGAAGCGCGCAAACAGCAACGTGCGTGCTCCGTCACCCGCCAATGCGCCCGGCGGGAAGGACGCGCGTATGAGTTTCACCTTGCCGTTCGCTACCGAACGCAGAACGGCGCTGGCTTCATTCTCGACCCACGGCGACGCTGCGCCCCACATCGCCGACAGCTTGCGCCGCGCCAGCGCCAGACTTGCTTCGTCCGCGAGCGCCTGCCGCTCCGCACTCTCTTGAGTCTCCGCCGAGAACGCACCGGGGGTATGTGCCAACCCACGAACTCGCGCCAGTGCGGCCCGACTCTGATGCACGGCGGCACTGGCTGTCTCCACGTCGGCGACGTTCTGCGCGATCGCATCGTGCGGGACGACGACGGCATAACCCGTCACTTGCGGCACGAACGTCGCAGCAGCGGCCGGAACGCTCTGGATTCCGAGCTTCTGCACCTCCGCCGAGTCGAGATCGACGCCGGCTGCGGGTCGCGGAGCGTGCTGCGGAGTTTCGCCCGTGAGCTCGGGCGCGGCGGCGCGCTCGCATCCCACCAGCAGCAAGCACACGAACAGGACTGCTGGCAGCGCCATCTTCATCGAGACGCCCTCCCGTCGGATGCAGCCCAGCCCCCACCCAGCGCTTTGCACAAGCTCACCGACGCCTGCAGACGCGCCAGCTTGTATTGGCTCATCTGCTCGCGAGCGGAGTACAAGGAGCGCTGCGCTTCCAGCACGCTCAGGTAATCACCTGAACCCGCGACATACCGCAGGCGCGCGCCTTCGAATGCGCGGCCGCTCTGGGACACGTTCTCCAACTGCGCCGATCGCTGCGAATCGAGATGCTGGATTGCCGAAAGTGCCGCCTCGACGTCGAGCAATGCGCCCAGAATGGCGCCGCGATAGTTGGCCAGCAACTCCATCTCCCGGCCTTGTGCTTCATCGCGCTGCGCCCTGCGCCGGCCGCCGTCGAAAATGGATTGGAGCAGCGACGCGCCGACCGTGACCGCCGGGCCGGTCCCCGTCAACGTGATGACGGCGGCCTGTACGGCCGGGTTCTGAACGCCGCCGCCGGCAGTCAGCGTCAGCGCCGGCAGCAGCGCTGCACGGGCCGCTGCAAGATCGGCATGGGCGGATTGCAGGTTGGCTTCCGCGACGGCGAGATCGGGCCGGCGGGTGAGCAGGTCGACAGGCAGTCCAGGCGCGACGTCCGGTTCGATCAAGCCGTCCAGCTGCCGGGCTTCGATGACGAAGCTCTCGGGGGCGCGACCGACCAGCAAAGCCAGCGCACCGAGCGTTTCCATCTCCTGCTGTTGCAAGGGTGCGATCGTCAGCTCGGCATTCGCAACCGCCGCCCGTTGCGCCGCCAGCTCCACCGCAGTCGCGGCACCCGCGTCGAAACGTGCCTGGATGATCTCCAGTACCTCTCGCGCCGAGCGAACATTCGCCTGCGCGAGACTCAGCCGCTCGCGCAGCGACAGCACCTGGAAATAGGTGTTCGCCACGCCCGCGGTGGTCGTCAGCGCCAGCGCATCCCTATCTGACCTGGCGGCCACTGCGGAATACCGGGTCGCGCTGGCAGCCGCCGAGTTCCGTCCCCAGAAATCCACTTCATAGGCCGCCGACAACAGCACCGACCAGTCGGTTTCGTGCGCCGAAGCGCCATGCGATCGGCCGTTGAATCCCGCGACATTCGCACCAGCATCGACCTGCGGCAGGATCGCGGCGCCAGCTGCCCGGGCGCGTGCATCGGCCTGGCGGATGCGTGCCTGGGCCGCCGCCAAGTCCAGGTTGTTCTGCCGGGCCAGCTCGATCAGCGCATTCAGCTCCGGACTGGAGAATGTGCGATACCAATCGGCAGCCGGCCACAGGACGGCAGCGCCCTGCCCTTGTTCGAAGTGCTCGGGCAGGCTCACCGCAGATTCGAGCGGCGGCGTCGAACAGGCCTGGCAGCACAGCATGGCCAATACGGCAAACCGTGCCTGCACGGTTCGCTCCACGGTCGGCAAACGTGGATTCATTGGACGCACTCAGGTTTGGACGCTCTGCGGGCACAGAATCAATCGCACTGCATCGTCGGATGCCAAACCGATCGCGCAACAGACCATCGACACTACCCGAAAGCAGCGGTTGCGCTCGCAGCTACAGGCGCAGCCCGACCCCGACGTCCAGAAACAGCACCACTTGGCGAGTGTCGTACGGGATGTAATGCAAATCCAGCTCGGCCCAGGCCTGCGCGAACCGGCCGAATTCCCAGGAGCGCAGCACCGATACGTGCGGCCCCCAGCGATGCACGAAGGCACTGCCGCCGAGGTCCTGGTCCGGATAGCCGCGATGGAACGCCTCCTCGTAGCGGGCCGCACCGATCGCGAACGCCACCGGCAGGTGCGTTGCCTCCTCGGTCACCACCACGTCGAAGCCCTGGTAATCCACGTCGTTGTCGCCGGTGCCGGACTGGATCCCTTCGGTTCGCTCCAGCGAGCCCTTCATGAGCCGCACCCGGAACTTCTGTCCGGGCAGCGTCGCCGACAGCATGCCCATCTTGTGGCCATTGACGAAGACGGCGCCCTCGCCCGCCAGCATCGCCCCCACTCCACCACCACCCCACAGCGAGATGTGCTCGGCAGCCGGCTCGGCACCGAACGCCGCGGACAGCGGCAGCAGCAGGCCGAGCACTGCGGATTTCTGGAGAGCATTTCGTGCGGCGCACATAGAAACCTCCAGTCGGATCGGCTCAGCCGTTGGACGGCACGGCAGCGGCCGATCAAGCGCAGCGCAGCCGCGCCGACGCCCGGTCGATCCTGACAAGAAGTTCATGTTCTCTTAATCAAACGCGCCAGCGACGTGCGCGCCACGGCGATTGCCAACCGCGGCACGCTTCGTCCAACGACGTTACGACGCACATACCGGCTCCGCCGGAGATGTATCAACGCAGCCCGGCCGAGGAAACCCAGCCTTGAGCAGTCTGCCCACATCCGCTGCACGACCGGCCGTTGTGCCAGCATCCAGTTGGCGACTGCTCGCCGCGTGCGGCGTGATCGCATTGTCCATCGCGTGGTTTACGCTGAGCGTCGGCCGGCCGCTAGCTCATCCTGATGAAGGCCGCTATGCCGAGATTCCGCGCGAGATGCTGCTCTCGGGCGACTGGATCACGCCGCACTTGAACGGGCTCGCGTATCTCGAAAAACCGCCGCTGCAATACTGGGCAAGTGCCGCCGCCTACCGGATCTTCGGCGTGAGCGAATGGGCGGCACGACTGCCCGCGTTGCTGGCCGCGTGGCTCGGGGTTCTGGCGGTATTCCTCACCGGGCGGCGTCTGTGGAATAGCAGCGTCGCCGTGTCGGCCGCGGCATTGCTCGCATCGAGCGTGCTGTATTTCGCGCTCGGCCAGATCCTCACGCTCGACATGGCGTTCACGTTCCTGATGACAGCAACGCTGTGTACTTTTTGCATGGCGCAGGTCACGCGTGACTCACCCTCACGTGAAAGCGGCCAGTGGATGCTCGCCACCTGGGCGCTGCTCGCCCTCGCGGTACTCACCAAGGGTCCGGTAGCGGTCGCCATCGCTGGCGCCGTCATGCTCATCTACATGTCGTGGCAGCGCGACTGGGCCGTGCTGCACACCCTGCGCCCGCTCGCCGGCAGCGCCATCTTCATCGCGATCACTGCGCCCTGGTTCATCCGGGTGGCACGCGCCAACCCGGATTTCCTGCACTTCTTCTTTGTCCGTGAGCATCTGCAGCGCTACCTGACGGATAGTGCGCACCGCATCGAACCCTGGTGGTACTTCCTGGCGATTCTTGCCGCCGGCGTGCTGCCCTGGCTGCCGCAGATGGGCCAGGCATTGCTCGGCGGATGGCGTGCGAGCGCGCCGCCCGGCCGGTTCGATCCGCAGCGGCTGCTGTGGACGTGGTGCGTGTTCATCCTGGTCTTCTTCTCGCTGTCCAGCTCGAAGCTCGCTCCGTACGTGCTGCCGATAATTCCGGCGCTTGCGCTGCTGACCGCAGCTGGCGGCGCGCATCGCAATGTTCGTGCGCTGCGAATCAGCCTGTGTGTGCTCATTGGTGCCGCCATTGCACTTCCTGTGTATGGGCTGCTGGCTGCCCTGAACGCGCATGATCCGCTCGTTCTGCGAGTCAGCAACGACGCCCGTCCTGCCATCGTTGCCTTCGATGTGGTCGCGCTGTCCGGCGCCGTAGTGTGCTGGCAGGCAATGCGCCGTGGACGACCGGCTGCGGCATTGTTCGGCATCGCCATCACCTGGTTTCTCGGCCTCACCCTGCTGTTCGCGAGTGTCGGGCGTGACGATTCGCTGCGCTCGGGCAAATCGCTGGCGGCGCAGATTCCTACGGAGCTTGCTGCGCATGCACCGATATTCAGCGTGCAGACCTATGACCAGACGCTGCCGTTCTACCTGCGGCGCACCTTCTTCCTGGTCGACATGCGCGGCGAGCTGGACTACGGCCTGCAGGACTCGCCCGGCGTGTTCATCGCCGATGTGCAGCGCTTCGAGGCAACCTGGCGCGGGCTGACCGATGCCATCGCCATCATGCCGCATCGAACGTATGCGCGACTGGTTGCCGAAGGCCTACCGATGCGCGTGCTCGGCCAGGACAGCCGTCGCGTTGCGGTGAGCCGGCGATGAATCCGGTCACCTGGATGCTCGTGGCCGGCGGCGTCGCGCTCAACGCGACCGCGCAGTTGCTGCTCAAGTGGGCAGCGGACGCAGTCGGCCCGATCGCCCTGACCCGGGCCGGACTGACGAACGCCGCGCCGCAGCTGTTGTGTCACGTCGGCTCGTGGGCGGGCATTGCCTGTTACGCCGTCAGCGTCTTGATCTGGATACTGGCGCTGTCGCGCGCCGACGTCAGCGTCATCTATCCGTTGCTGTCGCTCGGCTACATCGTCAATGCCGTGGCTGCGATGTGGCTGCTCGGCGAAGCGCTGCAGCCGGGCAAGCTGCTCGGCATCGCCGTCATCGTTCTCGGCGTCTTCATCCTGACCCAGAGTCGCGCATGAGCCCTTACCTGCCCTTCACCCGACCGACCATCGACGAGCAGACCATCGCGGAGGTCGGCGAAGTGCTGCGCTCCGGCTGGCTCGCCAGCGGTCCGTACGTCGCCAAGTTCGAAAGTGCGCTGTCGTCCTACCTGGGCGGACGCAAGGTGCTGACGCTCACCTCCGGCACTGCTGCGCTCGAAGTCGCCCTCATGGCCGCCGGCGTCGGTCACGGCGATGAAGTGATCGTGCCCGCCATGAGCTTCGCCGCCAGCGCCAACGTCGTGCTGCGGCTGGGCGCCGTGCCGGTCTTCGTCGATGTCGACCTCACCACCCGCAACCTGGACGTCGCGCATCTGGAAAACGCGATCTCCGGGCGCACACGCGCCATCATGCCGGTTCACTTCGCCGGCCTGCCGGCCGATCTCGACCGGATCCACGTCGTCGCTCGCAAATATGCATTGCGCGTGGTCGAGGATGCGGCCCACGCCATCGGCAGCCGCCACCGCGGCCGCCGCATCGGCTCGTTCGGCGACATCGCCTGCTTCAGCTTTCATCCGAACAAGAACATGACCACCATTGAGGGCGGCGCCATTGCCTTCGAGCATGCGCAGGAAGGCCGGCTCATCGCCGCCGAGCGCTTCCACGGCATCGAGCACGACGCCGACGGCAACATCGACGTGCTGCGGGCGGGCGGCAAGTTCAACCTGTCGGACATCTCGGCCCGAATCGGCATCGCGCAACTCGAACGCCTCGACACCTTCAGTGCCCGCCGACGCGAGCTCGCCGCAATCTACTTCGAGGAACTGGCATCCGACCCGCCGGGTGTTCTGCCTGAGCGCGGCGACGACGGCCACTGCTGGAACATGTTCACGCTGCTGCTGCCCTTCGAGCGGCTGGGCCTGACCCGCCGCCAGTTCCAGCAGGCGATGGGCGGGCGCGGCATCGCTGTCGGCGTGCACTATCCGAGCATTCCCGGCCTGTCCGCCTACCGGCGGCTGAACTATCGCGAAGAGCATTATCCCAATGCAGCGCGGATCGGCCGCGAAACGGTGACGCTGCCGCTGTTTCCGGCCATGACGGACGCCGACGTGCATCGCGTCTGCCAAAGCCTGCGACACGTTCTGGCGAATCGCGCATGAGCGCCCAACCCCACATCGCACCGCGCGCCGCACCGCTACTGAGCGTGGTCATACCCGTGTTCAACGAGGAATCGTGCCTGCCGGCGCTGTTCGCCCGGTTGTATCCAGCGCTCGACCTGTTGAAGCGCCCCTATGAGTGCATTTTTGTCGACGATGGCAGCACCGACTGCTCGGTCGCCCTGCTGCGGCAGATGTTCCAGCGCCGCCCGCGGGAGACACGCCTGGTGATCCTGCGCGGCAACTTCGGCCAGCATGTCGCGATCCGCGCCGGTTTCGAGCGCGTGCGCGGCGAGTTCATAGTGACAATGGATGCGGACCTGCAGAATCCGCCGGAGGAGATCGCCAAGCTGCTGGCATGTTTCAGGGAAGGCTACGACTACGTCGGTACGATCCGCCAGCAGCGCCGCGACAAGTGGTGGCGCCGCCGTTCGTCCGCCCTCATGAACGCGCTGCGCGAGCGCATCTCCGGCATCCGCATGACGGACCAAGGCTGCATGCTGCGCGGCTATTCGCGGACCATCGTCGACGCCATCAATCAATCGCGCGAGATCAGCACCTTCGTGCCGGCGCTCGGCAGCCTGTACGCGCTGCACCCTACCGAGATCCCGATCCGCCACGAAGAGCGCGACAGCGGCGTGTCGAAGTATTCACTGTACCGCCTGATCCGTCTCAACTTCGACCTGATGACTGGCTTCTCGCTGGCGCCGTTGCAGCTGTTCTCACTGGCGGGCATTGCAATCGCGTTGCTGTCGCTGTTGTTCGTCGTATTCCTGGCGGTGCGCCGCTTGCTGGTCGGCCCCGAGGCACAGGGTGTGTTCACGCTGTTCGCCCTGGTGTTCCTGCTGATCGGCATCGTGCTGTTCGGCATCGGGCTGCTGGGAGAGTACGTGGGCCGGATCTATCTGCAGGTGCGCGACCGGCCGCGCTACCTGGTCGATGCCGTGGTGGAGGAAGACCGAGGTGACGCACCGTGAGCAGCGCCGTCGTATTCGCATACAGCGAAGTTGGCGTGCGGTGCCTGCGCGTCCTCCTGCGTCATGGCGTGCAGGTGAACTGCGTATTCACGCATGACGACGACCCGATGGAACGCCGTTGGTTCGGCAGCGTCGCCGACCTGGCCAGGGAACACGGCCTGCCGCTGACCACCGCCAATCCGAACACGGACTTCTGGATCGCCAGGATCGCGCAACAGCGACCGGACTTCCTGTTCTCCTTCTACTATCGCCACCTGCTGTGCGAACCCCTGCTGGCCGCCGCTACGCGCGCCGCCCTGAACATGCACGGCTCGCTGCTGCCCAAGTATCGCGGCCGCGCACCGGTCAATTGGGCCATCCTCAACGGTGAAGCGCAGACTGGCGCCAGCCTGCACTACATGCAGGTCCAGCCGGACGCCGGCCCGCTGGTGGGCCAGCAGTCCGTGCCCATCCTCATCAACGACACCGCGCTCGACGTGTCGCTCAAAGTGGCGGACGCCGCCCAGCAGCTATTGGAACGGCTGCTGCCGGAACTGATCGGCGGGCGTGCCCCGTGTATCGCGCAGAATCTGCAGCAAGGCTCGTACTTCGGACGCCGCCGGCTCGAGGACGGGAGGATCCGCTGGGATCGGCCGGCGCTGGCCATCCACAATCTGATCCGCGCCGTGGCTCCGCCATTTCCCGGCGCATTCGGCACCTGCGATGGTGGCACGCTGCGGGTGCTCGGAAGCCGCTACCTTGCGCAGCCAGCGCGCCACACACTGCACGCTCCTTGTCTGTACGTCGAACACGACGATCTGCAACTGGATTGCAGCGACGGCATGCGCCTGACACTCACGCAGGCCGAACTCGGCGATACACCGTTGACCGCCGCCTCCTTCGTCGCGCGCTGCGGCTCGACACCGCTGCCCCTTCCAATCTCCATTGCTCCGGCACTCGTATGAAACGCATCCTCATTCTAGGCGTGAACGGCTTCATCGGGCACCACCTGACACGCCAGCTGCTGGCGCGCACCGACTGGCACGTCCACGGCATGGACCTTTGCAGCGAGCGCGTCGAGCGATTCCGCGGCGAACCCCGCTTTCACTTCGTCGAAGGCGACATCACCATCAACCGCGAATGGGTCGAGTACCAGGTGCGCAAGTGCGATGTGGTGCTGCCGCTAGTAGCGATTGCAACGCCAGCGGCCTATGTGCGCGAGCCGCTCAAAGTGTTCGAGCTCGACTTCGAGGCCAACCTGCCCATCGTGCGACATTGCGTGAAGTACGGCACCCGCCTGGTGTTTCCGTCCACCTCCGAAGTCTATGGCATGAGCGCCGATGCGACCTTCGATCCGTATGCGTCGAACCTGGTGCTCGGCCCGATCAGCAAGCCACGCTGGATCTACTCCTGCGCCAAGCAGCTGCTCGACCGCATCATCTGGGGCTACGGCCAGGAAGGCCGACTCGACTTCACGCTGATCCGGCCATTCAACTGGATCGGCGCCGGCCTCGACAGCATTCACGCCGCCAAGGAAGGCAGCTCGCGGGTGCTGACGCAGTTTCTCGGACACATCGTGCGCGGCGAGAACATCCAGCTGGTAGACGGCGGCGCGCAGATGCGTTCGTTCACGTACATCGACGATGCAATGGACTGCCTGCTGCGCATCCTCGACAACCCTGGCGGGATCGCCAGCGGCAAGATCTACAACATCGGCAACCCGGCCAACAATTGCTCCATCCGTCGGCTTGCCGAAATGATGCTGGAAGTGGCGCGCTCGCGGCCCGAGTACCGCCAGGCGGCGCAACGGGTACGGATCCTGGACGTGTCCTCCGCCAGGTACTACGGCGAGGGTTATCAGGACATCCAGACGCGGGTGCCGTCGATCGAGAACACCTGTCGTGATCTGAAATGGCGGCCGACCACGGACATGAGCACGGCACTACACGCCATATTCGCCGCGTACGCTGGTGACCTGGAGCAGGCGCGCGAACTGAATACCGCGGCAACGGATATTCCCGCGATACCGGACGAGATGCTGCCAGCCGCTTCCATACGCGCGATGGGCTGATGGCCGGACGAGTCGCACTGAAGATCGATGTAGACACGCTGCGTGGCACGCTCGAAGGGGTCCCGGCGCTGCTGGATCTGCTGACGCGTCATCGCCTAGATGCCTCGTTCCTGTTCAGCCTCGGGCCGGACAATACCGGGCGCGCGCTGCGGCGCATCTTGCGTCCCGGTTTCGTTCGCAAGGTGTGGCGGACTTCAGTGGGCACCAACTACGGACTGAAGACGCTGTGCTACGGCACTCTGCTTCCGGCACCTGATATCGGTGTCCGCGCAAACAGGCAGATGCGTGCCGTTCACGATGCGGGTTTCGAGACCGGCGTGCATTGCTACGACCATGTTCTGTGGCAAGACCATGTTGCCGATCGCGACTACGCGTGGACACGACTGCAGATGGAACTCGCCATCGACGCCTTCGAGCGCATCTTCGGCGAGCGGCCACAGGTGCACGGAGCAGCTGGCTGGCAGATGAACGAGCACGTGCCTGCACTGGAAGCGCAGCTCGGCTTCCGCTACGCCAGTGACACGCGCGGCAGCACACCGTTTGTGCCGCCGGTTCGGGGAACGCAGCCACCCTGCCCGCAGCTGCCGACCACCTTACCGACCTTCGACGAACTGATCGGCCTGGACGGCTGCACGACCGCCAATGTTGCCGACGTGCTGCTCGATCGCAGCCTGCGTCCCGCGCCGCTGGGACACGTGTTCACACTGCACGCTGAGATCGAAGGCGGAAAACTCCTGCCCTTGTTCGAGCGCCTGCTGCGCAGCTGGCTGGAACGAGGCATGCAGCCGTGCTCGATGCGCGAACTGTATCGGCGCCTTCCCGGAAAGCTCCCCGAGTGTCCCGTGACGCTTGCTGAGATTCCTGGCCGCACCGGCTCGCTGGCGTGCCAGGGCGCACCGCTGCCTTCCATGGACCCTGCGCATGCCTTGGCACACTGAAACAGCCCGAATGGGCGCGCCCACTGACCTCAGCTTGGATGCACTCACTATCTGCTCTGCGGACATTCGACCTGCTGCTCCAAGCATAGGATGACGATCCGCTGCCGCAGCTCGCCCCCACTGTGGCTTGTCCTGTTGCGTTCGGGTTAAATGCCGCAAACCTTCCCGGGGAGCTGCATCCATGCTGAAACCCTTGTCGCTCACGATTCTGGCAAGCATCGCCTGCGTGCTCGGTCACATCTGTGCCGCAGATACGCTGATCGTGCACAACGCGCGTGTATACACACCGGCTGGCAACGAGATCCGCACATACGCCGGCTTGGTGGTCGAGAACGGGCGCATCCAGCGCATGCTGTCGCAAGGCGAGAAGCCGCCCGCAATTCCCGGCGCACGCACGCTCGATGCAGGCGGCAAGACCGTGCTACCGGGATTGATCGATGCCCACGGCCACGTGCTGGGCCTGGGACAAGAGCAACTGCAGCCTGACCTGCGAGGCAGCGCCAGCATCGCCGAGGCTCAGGAGCGGCTCCGGAAATTCGCGGCAGCCCATCCTGCCGCAGCACGTTCCGCCTGGGTGGTCGGGCGCGGCTGGAATCAGGTGCTGTGGCCCGACAAGCAATTCCCGACTGCCAAGGATCTCGATGCCGTCGTCGCCGATCGCCCCGCCCTGCTCTCGCGTGTCGACGGTCACGCCGCGTGGGTCAACACACGGGCCCTGCAGGTCGCAGGCATCACCCGCGCCACGCAGGATCCTCCAGGCGGCCAGATCATTCGCGATGACAAAGGCGAGCCGACCGGCGTGCTGGTCGATGCCGCGACCGCGCTGGTTGAAAAGCACCTACCGGCGCCGACCGACGACGATATCAAGCACGCACTGAGCGCAGCGATGCAGGAACTTGCCGCGCTCGGACTGACCGGCGTACACGATGCGGGCATCGATGTTCGGGAGTATCGCCAGTACCAGGCGCTGGGGACGGCGAATGCCCTGCCGATCCGCATCTACGCCATGCTCGCCGACAGCGAGGCAGCGCGCTCGACCATGCAGGAAGGACCGAAGCCGGCGCAGTTCGACGATCGTTTGCAGATGCGTGCGGTCAAGGCATGGGTCGACGGCGCTCTCGGCAGTCGCGGCGCGGCGCTGCTATCCGATTACAGCGACGAACCGCATCACCGCGGACTCACGCTCTATCGGCCGGAACAGATGCAAGCGCTCGCCACGCTGACCGCCAGCAAGGGCTGGCAGCTCAACGTCCATGCCATCGGCGATGCAGGCAATCGCCTGATTCTCGACACGTTCGAGCATCAGCTCACCGCGGCACAACGTCATCAACTGCGCCCGCGCGTGGAGCATGCGCAGATCCTGTCGCCGCAGGACATTCCGCGCTTCGCCAAACTCGAAGTCATCGCCTCGATCCAGCCCACGCACGCGACGTCCGACATGAACATGGCGGAGGACCGGCTCGGGCACGAGCGAATCAAGGGTGCCTACGCGTGGCGCTCATTGATCGATGCCGGCGCGCGACTGGCCGGCGGCAGCGACTTTCCAGTCGAGCTGCCGAATCCCTTCTTCGGGCTGTACGCAGCAGTGACCCGGCAGGATCGCAACGGTCAACCGCCAGGCGGCTGGTATGCGCAGCAGAAGCTCACGCGTGAAGAGGCGCTGCGGCTGTTCACCATCGACGCAGCGTATGCAGCACACATGGAGAATGCGGTCGGCTCGCTCGAGCCCGGCAAGTGGGCGGACTTCATTCTGATCGACCGCGACTATTTCAAGGCACCCGCAGACCAGATCGACGACATCCGCGTCGAAGCGACCTACGTGGCGGGTCGGGAGGTCGCGGGCCGTGCAGCGCGACGATAGACCGCAGGTTCTAGCACTTCGAACCTAGAACGTGGGGTCGATAGAATTCGCAGTCGCAGCCTATAGAGTTGGCCCTCCTCGAAACAACCCACGATCAGGAGGGGGCCATGAAAATCGTGAAGGGCTGCTTGATAGCGGTTGGCGTTGCGGCATTGGGGAGCGGAGCGCTGGCAGTGAGCCCGCATTTCATCAACGCCACGGACTCCATCAACAACGACAATGGCAATCTGACCTGCAGCTGGAAAGAAGCGGGACTGGGCAACAATCAGAGTATCGACTACACGTGCAGCGCGAGCGCCACGGCGACCTATGTCTGCGTGAACCATGGAAACAAGAATCCGTCGGCGGCCAACAAGACGGCCGTGTCGGGCGATGTGAGCGCACAAGGCACGTTCACTTCCGGCAAGAATGGTTCGATCACGGCGAGCCTGGTCGTGTCGCCGCCCGACGCCGGGAGCTTCACCTGCCCGAAGGGACAATCTCTCGAACTGGCGCAGGTGAGCTACGTCAATGTTCTGCTCACAGACACCACGAATGGCGTCGCCGCCCCACTGGCGGATCAGTCGACCGGCTGCCTGCTGCCCGACGTCACAGGAGCCTGCACCTGACCGGCCTGCGGGAAAAAATGAATTCGACCTGTTGACTTCTCTACCGTAATTTGTCGGGGCTCGTCATCTGCCGTCGAGCCCCGCTTCATCGTCTCGCCGCAAGCAGCACTCACGCACAGTGCATTCGAGATACCGCAGTGCGATTTTTCTCCACTGTTCGTCGCGCCTCGCCACATGCACATTTCACCGCTTGTTCGATTGGACCATCTGAGTAGAATCCTGCCCTTCGCCGCACAGCACACTGCGATACCGGTTGGGCGCACGCAATATCGGCGGGCGACCCGGCAGAGAGGACTGGTAGCGCCAGGCGGTGCAGCCCGATGCTGAGTCCACACCTACGACAACCGGCCCCTCCCCTCGGGAGGAAACATTGGCTCATCGCATATACGGGTATGGCGACCCCGGTGTGCACGGCCATCTGCGGGCTCTGCACCAGACATTCGGCATTCCGCTTCTGCGGCCGGACCGCATCGACGGCTCAGCTGGTTCGCCAGACCTCGCCCACTCCGGATATCGTCCTGATGGATGACGCCCTGCTGAATCGGCGCGGCCTGACGGAGCTCGCTCAGTTGCATCGCGCTCTGCCGAGCACGCGTACGCTGCTGATCGGCGACTCGCTGCAACCTTCGACCGTTTTCGCTGCCTTGCGTTTGGGAGCCTGGGGGATACTCGCCAGAGTGCGGGTGACGACCGACCTCGATCATGCGCTGTACGCCGTCGCGGGCGGCGAGCTCTGGCTGAGCCGGCGACAGCTCGCCACGGCCGTCGCATTTGCGAATGCGGAGGCCCACGAAGATTTCGTAGAGCTCACCCCGCGGGAAAACGCTGTCATGCGCCGAGTCCTGCTCGGGCAATCGAACAAGCAGATTGCAGGTGCGCTGAACATTGCTGAGCACACCGTCAAGATTCACCTGCACCACGCGTACGCAAAACTGCGCGTCCATAGCCGAGTGGAGCTGTTGCTGCACTACCGTCGCGACGGTGACCTGTCATGCGCCGCCAGTCTATGAACCTGCGCCCCCTCTGCACACGCCCCAGCCAACCCTGAGCGTCGCAGCTATCGGTGGATTGCTGCCGGCAGCGCGATAACCGGGCTCAAGGAGGAACCTTGTCCCAGATCGCCAGCAGCTGCTCGCCCAGGCGCATCGGGTCGAAGGGCTTGGCGATCACGCCAACCGCACCGAGCCGGGTGAACTGCTCCAACTCCTGCGGCAGCGCCTTGGCCGTCATGAACACCACCGGAATGCGCGCCGCGGACGGCAGCTCGCGCAAACGGGCCAGTGTCTCCGGTCCATCCATGCCTGGCATCATCACGTCCAGCAGCACCAGGTCCGGCCGGACGTGCTGCACTTCCAGCAGCGCGCGCTCGCCTGAATCGCAGGTGTGAACCTGCAACCCATCGACCAGGGCCAGCGACATCTCCACTACTTCGCGGATGTCCGGCTCGTCATCCACGTACAGCACCGTGCGTAACTCGTTTCGCTTCATGGCGTCTGGCAATCCCCGCTTCCCTTCCAAATCGGCATGCATCTCAGGCCGGCGGCGTATCCGGCTGCTCGACATCGGCCGTGGCCGGCCGCCGCAACAGGGACAGGACCGTCCCCACGATCTTGTCTTCCGGTGTACGCGTTTTCACCATCACGGCCGCCACCTGGTCACGCACGTCCAGCGGCGGCAGATCGACCGACAGGACGACCACCGGCGGTGGTGCTGGCGTCAGCGCACCGAGACGCTTCAGCAGGTCCAGGCCCGAGCCATCGGGCAGGCCGATATCCAGGATGATGATGGCGAACGCCCGGCGCCGCAGCAGTTCCTCGGCCTGGCGCAGCGTAGTGGCCGTGACCACTTCCGCTTCGTCCGCCAACCCCGCCGCCAGCACCCGGCTCAGGTCTGCATCGTCCTCGACGTGCAGCACCGTCGAGCGTTGCAGCTCGGACTCCTTGTAATACAGCACCGAGTCCTCGGCCTCGCCCGGTGTCGGTGCGGGCGGCACCGTCGGAAACTCCACCCAGAAGGTCGTGCCCTTGCCGACCTCGGTCTCGAAGCCGACGCGTCCATCCATGCGCTCCACCAGCTGCTTGGTGATGTGCAGGCCGAGGCCGGTGCCGCCCTTCTGCCGGGTGGTGGAAGCATCCGCCTGCGAGAACTTGCCGAAGATGCGCGCCCGGAATTCTTCGGGAATGCCGCTGCCGTGATCCTCGACGCTGATGCGCACGCGCTCGCCGGCGACCTCGGCCCTCACCTCGATGCGCCCGCCGGTCGGCGAGAACTTGGCTGCATTGGACAGCAGGTTGGACAGCACCTGGATATAGCGGGCCGCATCCAGTCGCACCAGCAGGTGCTCGTCGATCGGCCGCAAGTCGATCTGCACGTCGAAGCGGCGCGCATAGGCTTCGTTGGCCTGCACTGCCTGCTGCGTGACCGCGGCCAGCGACTCGTTACGGAAGTCGAAGCGCATGTGGCCAGAGGCGATCTTGTCGATGTCCAGGATGTCGTTGATCAGCAGCACCAGCCGCTCGCAGTTGTTGTAGGCGATCTCGATCAGGCTCTTGACCTTGTCCGACAGCTCCTGCGCCCGCACGCCGAGCACCAGACCGAGCGAGCCACGGATGGAGGTCAACGGCGTGCGCAGCTCGTGGCTCACCACCGAGATGAACTCGTTCTTCATGCG
>Ga0182738_1000191_pt1 | contig 95203 bp, 69 predicted proteins | sample eDN5th30CBELigMG_FD_128876 | JGI IMG/M metagenome (GOLD analysis project Ga0182738, IMG submission 128876) | Enriched Miracle-Growth compost microbial communities from Emeryville, California, USA - eDNA 5th pass 30_C BE-Lig MG (version 2)... ... | reverse complement strand
TGGAGTTCGGCGGAAACCTTCGCAGTCTCCTTCAACAATTGCTCCAATTTTTTCTGCAACTGCTCACGACGACCATCCATGACGTGCTCCCGGAATGAGAAAGTGACTTGACCAGTCCCCCTGGACCAGCCCATCTTCCCACAAATCGCCGATTTCTCCTATTGACCTTTTCAGGACCACCACCCCGCATGCAAAAGCTGACCTGCACCCGAAGTTGACCGGGAAGTTTCAGCGAACATTGTCGGCAACCGGATGTCCCCTATAATGCCCGCTTCTCTTTTTTTCGGAATCCGGTCGATTCGGCCCTTTCCGAGCCGAGTCCCCAGCCCTCAATTTGTTATGGCATTCCGTCGTAACACAAAATGAAATAAGGAAATCCGTCCGTGTTGCGCACTCGAACCTGTGGTGAACTTCGCCCTGAACTGGTTGGCCAGACCGTAACGCTGTGTGGATGGGTCGACAAATACCGGGATCATGGCGGCGTGGTTTTTATCGATCTTCGGGACCGCTATGGGATCACCCAGATTGCTTTTCGGCTGGACGAATCGAGCGACATTCAGCAGCAGGCCAGTGGTTTGCGTCATGAAGACGTAGTCCAGGTGACCGGCGAAGTCGTCAGCCGTGGGGATGAGAACCGGAACCCCAAACTCGCCACCGGAGATGTCGAATTGCGGGCGCTATCTCTGAAAGTGTTGAATAAGAGCAAGACCCCCCCCTTCGAACCCCGGAGTGAATCGGTTTCGAACGAGGAACTCCGCTTGCAGTATCGCTTCATTGACCTCCGTCGTCCCGCGCTGCAGGAAAAAATGATTCTCCGCCATCGGCTCACGAAGGTGGTTCGAGACTATTTCGATGAACAGGGGTTCCTCGACATCGAAACCCCCATCCTCGGCCGCAGCACTCCGGAAGGGGCTCGTGACTATCTGGTTCCCAGCCGCGTCCACGAAGGAGCGTTTTACGCGCTGCCGCAGTCGCCCCAGCTTTTCAAGCAGATTTTGATGGTTGCGGGATACGACCGCTATATGCAGATTGCCCGTTGTTTCCGTGATGAAGATTTGCGAGCGGATCGCCAGCCAGAATTCACTCAGATCGACCTGGAAATGGCATTTGTCGAACAGGAAGACATTCTGTCCATGGTGGATGGTCTGATTTCCCGGCTGGTGAGTGTTCTGCAGGGAAAAGAAATCAAACTTCCGCTGCCCCGATATTCCCATGCGGAAGTGCTGCGAGATTATGGCAGCGATAAGCCGGATCTGCGATTCGGTATGAAGATCAAGGACATTTCCGATCTGGCCGGAAACAGCAGCTTTGGCGTCTTCAAGAGGACTCTGGAAAACGGCGGCAAAGTACGCGGTCTCTGCGTCAAAGGTTGTGCGGATAAATATAGTCGCCGCATCCTCGATAACGATTTTAAGAATCTGGTCGCGGATTTTGGCGCCAAAGGGATGGCCTATTTCAAAGTGGTCGGAGGAAAGCTGGAATCCTCCATCGCCAAATTCTTCACGGAAGATGTGCAGAAAGCCATCGTGGAACGCATGGAAGCGGAAGATGGCGATCTGCTGCTCTATATCGCCGATACTTTCAAAGTTTCTTCCGCCGCACTGGCAGCCTTGCGCAGCTTTCTGGGCCGCGACCTGAAATTGTATGATCCCCAGGAAATCAATTGTGCCTGGGTGCTGGACTTTCCACTGGTCACCTGGAACGAAGAAGAAAAACGCTGGGATGCGGAACACCATCCGTTCTGTGCGGTTCATCCCGATGATGTGGAATCTCTGACCTCCGATCCTGCGCGGGTGCGTGCGCAATCCTATGACCTGATCTGCAATGGCTATGAAGCTGCCAGCGGCAGCGTTCGTATTCATGAGCCGAAGATCCAACAACAGATTTTTGATCTGCTGAATATCACTCCGGAAGAGGCGGAAACCCGATTTGGCTTCCTGCTGCAGGCACTCCGTTACGGAGCTCCGCCGCACGCGGGAATTGCCCTGGGACTGGACCGCTGGGTCATGATGTTCACCCAAAGCGACAACATTCGCGACGTGATTGCATTCCCCAAAACACAAAAAGCTGCCGACCTGATGCTGGGAGCCCCATCCAGTGTCGACGAGCGTCAGCTTCGCGACCTGCATATTAAAGTGGACGTTCCAAAGTAAGGATCATCATCAGGATCATTATTATGGCCTGCGGCACGAGACCGGTTCGATCAATGCAGCCTGTCGCGACTTGTGCCACGCCCCTTCCGACCAGGCGGTCTTCCATGCGGGGTGAATGCGCTCTACTGTCGAAATACAAATGGCGTCCTGCTCCTCAACGTCGTTCATTCAATGCGTAGGGATTTGCATCCAACTTGTTTGGTCTTCTTGATTTCCACGTCGGTGGCGGGTTTGATTTCCTGGCGGCTGGAAAGGTTTTTCATTCTTCGTACGCTGATAGCAGCCTGTTGAAAGCGATAGGCGACGGGGACCGGATTTCATCTCATCTCTGGCAGCGGGGGCAGAAGAAGGTGCTGCGCTGGGCTTGAACAATTCGTTCCACAACTCCCCGCTGACAACGTGGACACGCCTGACCCGCTTTTGCGTACACTCGATGCTTGTTCTGATAACCGCCATCGTGATTCAGCGCATTACGATAAGTCCCATCCCCCAGCGTCGAGCCTTCATACTGAATGGCTTCCTGCAGAATTTCCTGCGTTGCCGCATGCAGGCGTTGCAAACGAACTTTGGAAATGCTGGAGGCGATAGCGGCTGGATGAATCCCTGCCCGATGCAGAATTTCACTGGCGTACAGGTTGCCGATCCCCGCCACCAGTTTCTGGTCCAGCAGTGCCACTTTGACTGCTCGATCGGTGCCGGCCAGAGACGAACGCCAGTTCGCCAGCGTCATCTCCAGGGCGTCCGGTCCCAATCGCGCAGGCCCCAACTGTTCGGCAAGTTGTTCTGCGGAAAGCAATCGCAACGTTCCCAGCCCACGGCGGTCCCAGAACCAGACAGACTGCTGCGATTGGCCCCGAGACAAGACCCATTCAAAGCGGAGATGTGCCTGGCTGGGAGGGTGATTCAGCACCATCAGCCCGGTCATACGGGGCTCGATGACAAACGAGAACGAATTGTCGAGTTCGATCACAATGCGCTTGGCCCGGCGTCGAACCTGTTTAATCTGACGGCCTTCGCAAATCTCTTGAATGATCGAAAATTCAGGCTGCATGAGGATGGGACGGCATCGACATTCCGCCAGCGCCACCTTCAGAATCCGGGCATTTTCAAACGTGGGGCGAATTCCACGGACCATCGTTTCGACTTCAGGGAGTTCCGGCATTGTGAACGTAATTCTTGATCGGTTCTGCAACAAATGACGCTGAGGGCATTTTGTGAAGGCTCGAACGCATTCACTTCACTTCGCATCGTCCGAATTGATCGTTGGATTCTCTCTGCGAGTCTCCGCGCGTACGACGGACAAGACGGAAGTCATGGTAACTTGCTTTCGCTGCAGGTTGCATCAGGCAGTGCAAAGCACATTTCCGGCACAGGTCTCACGACCCGAAAAATAGCTGCCACCCGTTTATCTGCAACAAGCGATAGATCGAGTTGCTGCATTATACCGGCTGTTCTTATTCTTTCGACACGCGATGAGTGCCGGGAACTCCTGTACTCGTTTTATCAGAATCTCCTTGACGGTGACCTTCACGAAGACGATCCTATATGACATTGCCTCCCGTACGCAGACATTTTGCCTGATGGTTGTGGCATATCGTCATGAGGCGGCCACTCTGGTCTGGCAGGTTCTCAAGGGCCTGGCAGGTTCTCAAGCAGCATTCGCCGATTTGTTCGCCTGCTGACATTGAGTTCCGCAATCTGTCGATTGAGGTTTGAAGTTTCAGTAGGTTGATCTTGTTGGCCAAGGATCTCGGTGGAGTTCTCTGAAATGGTTATGAAATTCAGTACTTCTCCCGCATTCAGTTCCGGTCTGGCATCCTGGCGAAAAATCTGCCTGAACGTTCTGGGCGGGGCAGCGATCTTCACCGGTGCCCAGATGACTTCAGCCCTGGCACTGGATGCCACTCCTGATGCTGATGCTGTCACAGCCGAAGTGAATGGATTTCTGGCTGCGGGTGAGTTTGGAGCGGCTGCCGATCGGGCCGCTCTCGAATCCGGAATCACACGCGATCAGCTCATGGAGCGTGTGATTTTCTCCCAGCTGGAGAATGGAGAAACGGCTGAAGCGCAAGCGACCTTAAGGCAACTGGCCAATGATCGAACACGCGTGCAGGCAGCGGGTCGGATGGCTCGCGAACAGATGGCCAGTGGAGGGGCAGACTTCACTGAACTGATCTATCTGATTCAGAATATTGTTGAAGGCACCTGGTTCCAGATAGAAGGTGAAGGGGGTGACCTGACACCATTTACCAGCGGAATCAAAGTGGATCCAAACGGAATTCTCACTCGAGATTCCCGCGAAGATCAATCCGGTCGGCTCACGAAATTGGAAAACGTGGCCCGGGTGGCTGCCTTGAACGACGAGATGGCCCGCCCCTCCGCATTACGACTGGTCTCGCTGACCCGACTGGAACAGGAAGTCAGCAGACGTCTTGATGAAGGAAAACCAGTTGTCGAATCCATGAAGCAACTGGCTGGCCTTTCGCAAATTCAATATGTCTTCGTCTATCCGGAACAGGGCGAGATTGTTCTAGGGGGACCGGCAGCAGGCTGGACGTATAACGAACGTGGTCTGGCCATTTCTCAGGAAAGTGGTCGCCCCAGTCTGCAACTGGATGACCTGGTGACGGTCCTGCGGACGTTCAGCCCGGGAGGAACAGCCATCTTTGGCTGCTCCATCGACCCGCAACAGGAAAACCTCAAAAAAGTGATGGAGTTTGCGAGTGAATCTCAGGCCAAAGGTCCTTTGAGTCCGGCTGGTGTACGAAGCTGGGCGAACAAAGTGGGAAACATTCTTGGAGCACAGAATATCACTGTGTTTGGTGTTCCCGGAAACAGCCGTATCGCCCGCGTGATGGTGGAAGCGGACTATCGGATGAAGTTGATCGGCATTGGCAAGCTGGACGGCGGCTCCCATGTGCCTGACTACTTCGAATTGCTGGCCAAAGATCCTGCGCTGGCCTCCGGCAGTCTGGATGCTCTCCGTTGGTGGATGACCATGCAGTACGAATCCGTTCAACATTCACCGGACTTCACTGCCTTCGAAATCCGGGGTTCCGGGGTGAAATGTCTGTCTGAAAACCAGTTCCTGAGCAAAAATGGGGAACGTGTCGCCACTGGAAAAGCAGAACCGATCAACCAGTTGTTTGCTGCGAACTTCACCCAGCATTACCAGGAACTGGCCGCCAAAGATTCCGTTTTTGCAGACTTGCAGGGAATCTTCGATCTGGCCCTCGTGGCAGCCATCGTTCAGCAGAATCAACTGGATCAGCGAGCTCATTGGGAACGGGGGGCCTTTGCTCTGGATGGTGCCTATCAGGCGCCTGGCTATGCCGTTCCCCGACAGACCGATTCCGTGGTGAATCATAAAGTCTATCACGGACAGGACGTCGTCCTGCAAGTCGCGGGGGGAGTTCGTGCGGACCTGGCCTCCATCGCCAAGGACCCAGCCTTGAACCAGGAATCACCGCGAGTCGGCACTGTCGCGCAGACGGCTCGCGCTCCGGAACTTCCGGAAGGTCGCTGGTGGTGGGACGCCCAGTAAACAGGGCTGCTCTCAGTCTGCTCGTGAAGCTGCGATGGATTGTTCGGCAAAATCCAGGCCCAGTTGCTGGCTCCATGTTTGCATGAGAGTTTTGGTCACGGGACCGGGAACGTGAGATCCAATTCGTTTCCCATTGATCATCCTGACCGGAAGCTGGCAGTAGGTGGACGAGGTTAAAAAGGCTTCCTCTGCAACTGCGATCTCGTCCGGGGTTAAGTCGGCCCGTCGAAGATGTATTCCCAGACGGTTTGCCAGTTGCATCAGATGTGCCTGGGCAATGCCTGCCAGAGTCGTTTCGGCCCGGGGAGTCAGCAGTTCTCCAGCTCGTACAATAAACAGGTTACCCGAACTTGTTTCGGTGACATAGCCGCGATGATCGAGCAGCAAGGCCATGGCAAGCGAGTCTGTGCGATGTGCCTGTTGATCGGCCAGCGACCAGTGCAGGCGGCTACGGTGCTTAATCTGCGGGTCAATCACATCTGCCGGCAGCTGTCGTACTTCTGGAGTGACCAGATGGATTCCCTCCCGATGGGCCAGAGCCCATTTCTCCAGCGGCAAAGGTGAAGAATAAAGGCAGACTGTCGGCTGGCTGGCAGAGATCATTCCATTGGCATCTCCCAGAGACTGCCCGGCTGTGATAAAGATCACAATCGAAAGATCTTCGTCCCGACCGATCCATTGTGTGTTGACATGAGCCAGTTCGTTGATCATGCCTGTCAAAGCGGAGGAATGAGCCGGCACTTCCCAGTTGACGCGGGCAAGAGAACGCTGCAGACGATCCAGATGTTCTTCCACCAGATACGGTTGATGCCGCACTGTGCGGAGCCGTTCTGTGATGGTGGCCCCCTGCATCACCCCCAGGTCATAAATGGGTAGCCGGGCTGTGCTGAACGGGATGGCTTGGCCATTGAGAAAGGCAAGTGGGTCTGTCGGAGAAGTCGCCATGAAAACTCACCTTCATCAAAAAGGACGTGTTAAGAAACCGAAACAAAACCTGCAGCAAACTTGCTCGCGGTATTAGAGCAAATTGCCCTGACCTCAGCCCGCGCAGCGAGCGTTTCGGTTGATGAAAGGCAACTCGCCGCGTGGGGGAACGCGGTCGATGCGAGGTGAATACGCCACTGTTCCGGGAGGGCAGGGGGCTCCTGTCGTGCCACAAACTTCATCCGGTTTGTAAAAGGCGAAGACCCTGTCGGTCGGGCTGGGGACCGTGACGCCACTCCCGGGACGCGGTATAATGCGGAGATGACTACAACCTCGCAAACGCTGACTGCCTCATCAGTGCTGACCGTCTATCTGGTTCGCCACGGGGCTGTTCCCGAAGTCGTGAAGGGAAGTTGGAACGGTGAGGGCAGATTGGGGCGCGGTGTCCGTGTTGTCATGCAGACGCATCGCGGTCTGGTGCTGGGAACAGTTCTGGAAGGAGTGCGGCCTGCGGTGGAACCGGGCAGCGATGAAATCGTCCCAGCTTCCGAAATTCTGCGGCTGGCGACCCCCGAAGATCTCCGTCAGGAACTCGAACTACAGGAACAATGCCGAATCGAATTTTCGGTCTGGGAACGCCGTATTGCGGAATGGGGGCTGGATCTACAGCTGATTGATCTGGAGTGGACGCTGGATCGATTGAAAATTGTTCTGTTTGTGCTGAATGAGCGGGGCCCGGAATGCACAAAACTGGCGCTTCAAGCGGCAGCCGCCGGATTGGGAATTATTGAAGTGCAACCCGTTTCTCTGGATGGAGTTGTGACTGCTCCAAGTGGTGGTGGTGGAGGAGGTTGCGGAAACTGCAGTGCACATTAGAACATGTTGATTCGGATAGGAAGCGACCTGTTCGAGGATGGATTTCGAGATGGCTTTCGGCGTTGCTGATAGCATGTGTCAGATTGTATCAGGTGACGTTGCGCGGATTCCTGGGAGGGTACTGCCGATTTGAACCTTCATGCAGCGAATATATGATCCTGGCCGTTCGCAAAGATGGCCCCATTAAGGGGTTGGCGAAGGGAATCTGGAGAATCTGTCGTTGCCATCCATTGTGCCGGGGAGGATATGATCCTCCTTGAAAACCGGCATGATCCCTATGGTGCTCACAAGCCGCATGACATGCATAATCGTTACAGGCTTTTCTCAGGAATCTTATCTCCGGGGGAGATGAGGCTTCCCGCGGGTTCGAGAGGTGATCACGCGTTGAAGATGTCGAAGAAATGGACAGGATCTTGGAATTTTCCGCCGAGGTGTGGATGCGCATCTTGACACTGCCGAATTCATACTCTTAGGATGAATTTTTATGAATTGAGCGAAAATCCTGCTTCTGGCAGAAAATCCACTGCCCTGTCAGGGCTTGATTTTGGGGCGCATCCTGGCGAAACGCCCTCCGTTGTCGGACTTTGTATTAAGAGCCGATTCAAATTTTTAAAGTTGATAAAGCACTCGATTTTTGTCAGGCAGCAGGCGGTTCATCCTGCGTTGTCTGAAGTGCATGCTCCCGTGTGAGCTGCATTCTGTCATGCGAGCTGACAGCAAACGATTGGTCCCCATAGATTCATCATGAGCCCCAGTCGAGAGCAACTTGCTCTGAAACAGGTTTCCCAGTCACATCTCCCTGCTGAAGCGGTCATCTCAATATGACTCGAATCGCCAAAATTCTGGCTGTCTTTGTCGCGACCACCAGCCTGGCATTTGCCGGCTTTGCGGTGGTGACGACGTTTGGTGGTCCGGACTGGCGGGCAATGACGCAGGCGCCTTATTTTCAGCACTATAATTTCACGGCTGGGACGGCACCGGATTATATCTGGACTGCGACTCGGGTAAGTGATGGTGCGCAGGTGGCTTCGTCCAAGCGGCTGCCGGAAGTCCTGGTCAAAGTGATGGACGATATCCTGGCGCGGCAGCAGGCCGAGTTGGGGGTGCTGAATGATCGTGAACCGCAGTTAAAGGCCCGTGTGGAAACACTGACAAAAGCAAAAGCGGCCGATGAGCAGGCACTGGCTGCCTATGAAACCGTGCAACGTGATCGGTTGGCAGCGACTCGAAAGAAAAACGAAGAAGTCGCCAGCCAGGTCATTGCCGCCACCAATGAAGCCCAAAGAATCGAAGATTTGATTGCCTTGCGACGGGATGATGTCATGGCCTTGCGACAGCAGACGGAAGAGCTCAAAACTGATCAATTTCGCTTGCAGGAAGTTCGGAAAAATCTGGAAAACCTGCTGAATCAGCTGCAAGGAGTCCGTCAACGTGCGGATTTGCGATTGCAGGGACTGCAGCAGCAGGTTCCCTGACAAGTGCTTTACCACAGGCGTTTCGCCTGGATTCATCAGCTCGAGACCTGGTCCTTGTTGAACATTCGAAAAACCGCTTGAGCGGAGTTGGAATATGTCTTACGTCGGGAAAATTCTGGTCATTGTGCAGGTTGTCCTCAGCCTGCTGTTTATGACTTTCGCCGGCGGTGTGTATGCCGTTCATCAGAACTGGAAGAAGAAGTTCGACGACAGCCAGAAACAACTGGCGGTCGTGACGAAGAACCTGGAGACATCGCAGGCAGAAGCGACGAGCGCGAAACGCGAGTTCGAAGCGAAACTTGGCGAAGAAACTGAAAGGGCCGAGAAAGCCCTGGGAGAGAACGTCAGTCTCGAGGCGAAGGTCGCGGGTTTGACGCAGCAAAATGCCTTGCTGGCGACTCAGCGGGCCACACAGACCGGACTGGCGGAAGCCAAAGGGGAGGAAGCTCGATTCCGGCAGGAAGAAGCCGAAAAACAGCGAATCGAAAATGGAAAACTCCAGACCAAGATCAATGAACTGGCTGCTGAAAATAGAGAACTCAGGGACCAGAATTTCTCTAAAGATGTGGCCTATAAGACGCTGAACGGTGCTTATGAACGGGGACTGTCTCAACTTGCTTATCTGACAGAAGTGGTCACAAAACATGGCCTGGAAACGAACCCCGAAGTTGTTCAACGTATGAAGTCTCCCCCGCCCCCGGTGGAAGGTCTGGTGACTCATCTGCAGAAGAACAAAGCCGGTCGCGTGCAGTATGTGGAAATTTCCATCGGCAGCGATGACGGGCTTGTGAAGGGGAACGAGCTGGACGTCGTTCGCACCTTTGGATCAGAAATTCGCTCAGAATGGCTGGGACGTATCCGCGTGGCGGATCTGGGGCCGGATTGGGCCGTCGGAGAAGTCATTCTCCCGTCGAAGAACGGTATTATTCAGGAGGGCGACAATGTCACCACGAAACTCGGCATCTGAAGACCCCACTCCGGACGTTTACGTCGGCCTGCTGTTTGTCGCCGTCGGTGCATTGATAACCGGCTGTGTCTTTCTGGCGCTGGAACTGAGCAGCTACGGCTGGCAATTTAATTAGGGCGCATTGATAAGAGCGCATTGCCCCCCGTCGAGTTTACGCCCTGCCTCACAGCACTCGGTATTTCATCAATCAAAACGCTTTTATCACAAACACAGGCAAGAGCAGCTTGCTTCAATTCCGCATGGGCATCCCCTGCCGGTCACTCATCTTTGAGTGGGGACTCTCTCGCCTGGAAGGAATCATTGTGTCTGTACGAATTCAATCGCTCTTCGCCATCCTGCTGGTATCGAATGTCCTGTTTGCGGAAGAGCGACCTCGTCCTGAAAAGCCCAATCTCCTGCTGATCGTGGCCGACGATCTTGGCTGGCGTGATGTGGGCTGGCATGGAGGAATCTATCAGACTCCCGTCATGGACCAACTGGTTCGAGAAGGAGTCGAACTGGACCGTCACTATGTTCAGCCCGTGTGCACGCCCACAAGAGCGGCCCTGCTGTCTGGACAGTGGACCAGTCGGTTCGGGCCGCACGCGCTGAGTCCTTCCAACAGGCGAGTCTTTCCCGCAGGCACCACGACGTTGGCCTCTGCGCTCAAAGAGGCGGGCTATACCACGCATCTTGCCGGAAAGTGGCATTTGGGTTCAAAACCCGAATGGGGGCCGAATCACTATGGGTTTGACCATACCTATGGATCATTGAACGGTGCGATTGACCCCTGGACTCATCTGTACCGTCCGGGTCCGTATCTGAAAACCTGGCATCGTGATGGCATATTTCTGGAAGAATCCGGCAATGCCACGGAACTGGTTGCGAAAGAGGTGAACAACTGGATTCGATCCGCGAAATCCCCCTGGCTGATTTATGTTCCGTTTCATGCGGTTCATCTTCCCGTGGACGCACCGGAAGAATATAAAAAGTTGTATGAGACAACGGATTTCCAGGAAACGCCCAAACGTGCTGATGCGATGAGGCGCATGGGCGCGTTTGTTTCACAATTGGATGCAAAAGTGGGTGAGTTCGTCACTTCGCTGGAAGAAACGCAACAGCGTTCCCGTACACTGATTGTGTTCACATCCGATAATGGTGGTCTTGACCAGGGGAAAAATCCTTACGTTGGCTCCGTTCCGGATTCTCCCGTCCTGAGCAGTAATTTGCCGTTGCGAGGATTCAAGAACCAGTTTTACGAAGGAGGGATTCGCGTTTCCGCGTTCGTCAATTGGCCGGGTGTGCTGACTCCCCGCAAAGTTGAAGAAACCTTTCATGCCGTCGATTGGATGCCCACGTTCACTCAGCTGGCAGGCTGGACGGTTCCCGATGACCATGCTTTTGATGGACAGAATCTCTGGCCGTTATTGACCGGAGAAGCACGGGCGCTGCCCTCGCGCGCCATTTATATCCCTCATCCCAACGGCCGTGTTGTGATTCAGGATGGCTGGAAACTGATCAGCGATCGTAAGAAATCCTCCCCCGAGCTTTATCACGTCGCAGTCGACCCCACAGAAACAACGAATCTGGCCGAGCGCGAAGAACAAAAACTCAGTGAATTGCAGAAAGTGCTGGAGACAATGCGTCAAGTCGATCTTGACGAACTCCCGGCAGATCTCGTCAACGAAAAAAATTAAGTTCCGAGGGCTCCGTCAAAGCTTATGACGGTACCTCCCTTATTTCTCCTTTATGATTATTCTCTGTTTGCTCGCCTCTGCCTGTCATTTCGAATCAGACCATTCGGCTGGGAACGGCCGATTCTCGATGTAATTTGACCAGACTGCCAGAGATGCCAGAATCTTCCGGTTCCAATCGACGTGAATTCCTCACGGGGAAGGCTGCCCAGCGTGCGCTGCGACAGCGCGCCGATGAAGTGACGGATGCAATTCTGCAAGATCCGGAACAACGACCGGTGCCTACTGGCGAGGAAACGATTCGACTGGAAACGCGGGCAATGGCCTGTCAATGGGCGGTAGTGATGAATCCCGGCCCTCCGCGACAGGTAATGGTGGCCTCGGACGCACTCGATCTCATTCATCTGGTCGAAAATCAACTCACGGTTTATCGGGACGACAGCGACATTGCCCGTGTGAATCGTCTGGCAGCCCGGGAACCTCAAACCATCTCTTCCGATCTGTTTGCATTTCTTCAAACATGCCGGGAACTCTGGCAAGAGACGGAAGGGACCTTTGATCCCGCGATGGGAGCCTTAATTCAACTTTGGCGTATCGCCAGGCAGCAAGGCCGAATTCCCACTCAAGAGGCTGTGGAGCAGGCACTGGCTCAAACAGGCATGCAGCACGTGCAACTGAGCGGGAATAATCGGGACGATAACAAAACCGTTTCATTCGATGTGGAAGGGGTTCGTCTGGATTTCGCTGCGATTGGAAAGGGGTATGCCATTGATCTGGCCGCTGCTCATCTCCAGTCAGAAGATCTGTCCGATTTTATTGTGCACGGTGGTCACAGCAGCATTTTTGCCCGGGGACAGCATGGCGGATCTGATGGCTGGCCGGTCGGCATCAAGAATCCTTTGTTTACGGAAGAGCGCTATGCGACACTGCTGCTGAGGAATCAGGGGATGTCCACCAGCGGGTCCAATGTTCAGTTTTTTCGTCATGCCGGGAGACGCTACGGACATTTGTTAGATCCACGTAATGGTTGGCCGGCAGAAGGGTTATTGTCTGTCACGGTGGTGAGCTCGAGTGCCTCTCGGGCTGAGGCACTTTCAACAGCTTTCTATGTCATGGGACTCGACAAGGCCCGGCGGTATTGCGATGATCACCTGGACGTGGGAGCAATCCTGGTTCCCACACCGGCATCCGGTCGGAGTCTGGAGCCGATCGTTTGTAACCTGCCGCAAGATCAGCTGTTTATCGAACAGACATCGAGCAAAAACCAGCCTTAGAGTTTTACGGATGACCATTTCCGTAGCCGGTTCAACTTCTCCACAGCAGAGATTTTCGAAGTTGGAACCGGACCGTTTGATTTATTTTCTGATGAGGGTATGTGCGTGAAAGACCTGCACCGCGTCTCGATTGTCGCCATTTTGCTGATTGTTCTTCTGAGGATGTCCATTGGCTGGCAGTTTCTGTATGAAGGTCTCTGGAAACGGGCCACGCTGACTTCTCCCACTCCGTGGACGTCCGAAGGCTATCTGAAAAATGCACAGGGACCGTTGCGAAACTATTTCCGCGACATGACCGGCGATCCGGATGATCTGAAGTGGCTGGATTATACCGCTGTGAGTCAACGCTGGAATGACTGGCGAGATCGCTTCGCCCAGCACTTCCATCTGGATGAAACTCAGCGGAAGATTTTGAATCAGGAACTCGAAGGGACACCGGACGGCAACACACCTGCAGACCAGTTGCCCCCCACTCCGGAAATCAAACAGACGCTGAAGGAATTGCCGAAATCGGTCGATCCCAAAAAACTGGGAGACGCCTTTCGATATGATGCAGCAGGCAAATTCCTGATTGCCGTCAAGCCGGTCCTGCCCAGCGAAGAAGCCGCGCTGATTTCCATGGTGGATGTTGTCCGGAACCGAGATGGTAATTTCGGCAAACGGAGTGATTCTACGAGTCGTCCGGACGGGGCGGAACTGGAGTTCTTCCGCACTGTCGAAAGACTTTCATCCCAGTCACGAGAACTCTCTTACCGGCATCGCCTGGCTGCTGCCCTGAGAGGCGACCCGGAAAACACCGGCGTGACAGGCGCCTTGAATGCTCGCGGCTCCTTCGATTTTGTGATGGGAACGGTTTCTCCGGAAGAAGCCGGCGGAGAGAAGCATGTTGTGCGTTATGGCAAGATTCAGGAATACAAAGATCTGGTGAAAGACTACAACCATGCGGTCGATACCGCCGCCATGGATTTTCAGAACGATCATGCCAACATGCTGGGGAAGAAACTGGCACTGATGCGGTCCGAACTGGTTGGTCCCATCCGCGCACTGGACGCCTCTCTACATGAAACCGCTCTCAAACTGCTGAAGCCTGAGCAGTTGAAGTACGGAGCACTCCCCCCCGCCGGCACGCCGTTGGAAAGATCAGACCGTCAAGTGATGTGGGGGCTGATCATCGTGGGGTCATTGTTGATTGTGGGGCTGGGAACCCGGGTGGCCGCCGTTCTGGGAGCCATCCTGCTCGTCATGTTTTATCTGGTCATGCCCCCCTGGCCGGGAGTCCCTGCTGTTCCCGGACCGGAACACAGCTTCATCATCAATAAAAACCTGATTGAGTGCATCGCACTCCTGGGAATTGCCGCCCTGCCGACAGGCACATGGTTTGGAATCGATGCACTGTTCTATGGGTTGCTGCGACGAAGGAAAGAAGTCCCTTCTGCTCATCCCTGAACAGTCTGCCGGAGATCGGAAACATGAACGCATGCAATCCATGCTGATGACCAAAGCTGGCGGATCTCTGCCAGCTTTTTTCCATGAATCATGCAGAAACCATGAACAGGGTCACTTGAAATGCTCTTCATCATGCCTGTGCATCAATTCACGATTTTTCTGTGCCTGATCCTGATGTCGTGCCGCCCGCTGGCTGCGGACGAGTTCACCTATCTCAATGAAGAGGGGAAAGAGGTCACGGTCGAGGCCCGATTGCTGGGGAGTGGACAGGGGTTTCAGGCACTCGAACGGACAGACGGGCAGATTCGAATTGTGCCGACCGCTGCCATTCAGGGTCGCAACAACATGGGTGATCCACAACCTATCGACTGCGAGGCGATGGCAGAGCGTTTGCAGGAGATTTTCACGCCGGAACTCGTCCGTGTCGAAATCCAGAAGCCAGTGGTCGTGGCCATGGTCCTGGCCGCCCCGCTGGACAAGCCTGCCGAAGGCCATGCTTCCGCCTTTATTAAAAAGGCAGCCCGGTTCATGAATAATGTCGACGGAGTATTCAAAAAATATGCCACCTTCATGGACTTTCCAGTCCGGGAATTGAAGTTTCCACTGGTGCTGGTCATCTTCGAATCGGACACCGATTTTGAAGAGTATGCCGATGAGGCCACCGGTGGCCGGTCTTTATCGGCACGTTCCATCCTCGGGTTTTATTCCAGTCTGACAAACTGGCTGGCTGTGCGGATGAGCGCCTGCGATTCCTTTGAGGTTCCGCTGCACGAAGCGATCCATCAGCAGATGTACAACCGCGTTCTCCAGCGTCTGGCCCCTATCCCGAAATGGTTTGACGAAGGTATTGCCACCGGCTTTGAAGGAAATGGCGAACGGATCGATTCGAACCCCGCCAAGGTCAGTTCCCGATTCGCCCGGCAGGCTACAAAACTGGCTCCCGATGTGAACTGGTCCACCCTGATCGGAAACGACAGTTCATTTTCCGCGGATGTCATGGCCGGCGATGCCTATACGCTGGCCTGGTGCCTGCACTGGATGCTGTGCACGCGGCACCGGGAGAACTATCGGGCATTCGTGAAACATTTGAGCGAACGCCCGTCGTTATCGGAAAGATCGCCGGATGATGAAGCCAGCAGCTTTTCCAGAATCTTCGGTGTGGACATGGATCAGTTGCAATCCCAGTTTCCACAGGTTCTGCAACTGGCCTGCAAGCGGCAGAAAGTCAACTTGACCGATCCCCCTCCGGGCAATTCGTCCTCTCAGCAGGCGCTGGGACAATACAGTATCGATGCCGTCAGTATCAGTAACCTGGGAGGGCAATTGCGAGTGGGAGGGATGCTGCGGAATATCTCTCCGCTGCGCGCGATGACCTTTTATGTTACTGTGGAGACCGCCGGTGGAATGTATGCCGACTGGCTGGTGCCGGATCTTCACCCCACGCAGAAGCAACAACTCCCGGTGCAGGTGGTGACCAAAAAGATTTCCGCTGGTCCCGCCGGACCATCCCAGCAATATCGTGTTTATATTCGTTCCGTCCCCGCTGCCAGCCGCGAAGCCGCCGCCTGGAAGAATGGAGATTTGCCCCCTCCCGTCTCAGCGGAACAATAAAGAAGCCGGTCTAAGCAAGTTCCTCTGGCCAGGGCTCGCACAGCGCGCGTTTCGATTGATAAAAGAGGACTCGCCACGAGGCGGAACGTGGCCAATGCGGGGTGAATACACTTTCAACCAGGCCGCGACACAACATCAGGCATTCCAAACAAGGTCAAGGACGATGATCAGCAAAATTACAGGCAAGTTGAACGCATTGGATGTTCAGGAGGCATCCATTGAAGTGGGGCCGTTCGAATATCAGGTGTTGATTCCGGAATTCGTGCGCCGTCAACTGCAGTCGAAAATTGGCCAGGAAGTTTCGCTGGTCACGATTCAATATCTCGATGGAAACCCCCAGAAGGGAAGGTTGACACCCCGGCTGGTCGGTTTTCTGCATCCGGTCGAACGTGCTTTCTTCGAACTGATCTGCCAGGTGGATGGAGTGGGAGTTAAAAAGGCCCTGCAGGCAATGGTGAAGCCGGTGCAGGAAGTGGCCACTGCGATTGAAGAACAAGACGTGCGAACGCTCGCCACGTTGCCGGGAATTGGACCGGCTGGTGCAGAACGGATTGTCGCCAAGCTCCGTCGAAAAATGGCCCGCTTCGCTCTGCTGGTCGGACAAAGCCTGCCCGGCACCGATACCACAACCACCACCATTGCCCATGAAGGCTACGAAGCGCTCGTCGCCCTCGGCCATTCCAATGTGGATGCCCGGCAGAAGATCGAACACGCCATGGAATCCAAAACAAAATTCAAAAGCGTGGAAGAACTGCTGCAGCAGATTTACATGCAGCAGCGTCCCGGAACGTAACGTTCCCATAATGAATACAGGACCTATCGCAGATGCCACTCGCCGAGAATTATCTGAAGCCGGAAGTGATCCGCAATGTGGCGCGGCTCGATCTGCGGGCCCGTTTTATCGTGGAAGGATTTCTCAGCGGGTTGCATGCCTCTCCGTTCCAGGGATTCAGCGTTGAATTCAGCGAGCATCGCCGGTATTCGCAAGGAGATGATCCCAAAGGGATTGACTGGCTGGCCTATGCGAAAACGGATCGGTATTACGTCAAAAAGTATCAGGCCGAGACCAACATCACCGGCTACCTGCTGATGGATCTCTCCGAAAGCATGGCGTATACCTTCCGTCAGGATCTGACCAAATTTGATTATGCAATCAGTCTGTCCGCTGCCTTGGCCTATCTGATGGTGCATCAGCAGGACCCCGTGGGTCTGGTGACTTTCGATGAGAAGATCCGGTCCAGTCTCCCCGCCCGCAGCAAGCGGTCTCAACTGGGAAATATCCTGGCACTGCTCTCGCGGGCACAACCGACCGGTCAGACGGATGTGGCCCGATCGTTACGGCAATTCGCCCCGATGATTCGTCACAAGAGTCTGATCATGCTCTTCTCAGATCTGCTGGCAGATCCCGAGCCGATCATCGATGCCGTCCGCATGCTCCGTTTCGCCGGGCACGATGTCATTATTTTTCACATTCTGGATGAAGCGGAAGTCAACTTCCCGTTTGATGGCATGTACGAACTGCGTGATCCGGAATCGGGCCAATTGATGACCGTGGACGCGGCCGGAGTTCGCCAGGATTATCTGGAAGCCCTGCAGCAACTTCGCAGCCAGTACAAACAATCCTGCCGTTCTGTTGGCGCGGACTTCGTCGAACTCGATACCAGCATGCGTTTCGACAAGGCACTCGTCGAATACCTGTCCCAAAGAAAAGCCCGGTTTTGAGACTTCACACAGTCGTTCCAAGTCTGACCAGATGGAGACAAGGGGAAACAGGAGAGGGGAGGGGAGAAATTGGATTTGATGCCTCCCCCTTTCCGTCACTTTGGATCAGGTTTCCAGACCTGGAACTGCTGTGTCATGTCGCTGGATCGGCCGGGGTTTCCAATTCGATCCCATTGGAGCAACTGGAAGATGTACATCCTGCCATGCTGACTTTGCCACTCTCTACGCGGCGCGTCGTTCTGATTGGTGCCAGCAACGTTACGTTGAGCTTTCCGCTGCTGATCAATTCACTGATCCAGTCGTCCCCAGAACCGCTGGAAATTTTTGCAGCGCACGGGCATGGCCGGTCCTTTTGTCACTGGAGCTATGTTCTGCATCGCGGTCTGCCACCCGTTCCCGGTTGCGGAATCTGGGAATCGCTGCGGGAACGTCCTCCGGTGCAGCAGACCTGGGGACTTGTCACCGATGTCGGCAACGATCTCATCTATGGACGAACTGTCGAAGATGTGTTGCAGAACGTCGACGCTGTTCTGCAGCGTCTGGCAGAACTCCAGGCAGCAATCACATTTGTCCGATTGCCACTGGAACGAATTTTGATGCTGAGTGAATTCCGGTATCGGGTGGTGAAACAGATGCTGTTTCCCGGCCCTACGGTCCCGTGGAATGTGATTTCACAACGGGTGATCGAACTGGATGAACGTGTCGCCGCATTGGCATCATCCTTGAACGCCCGGGTCCTCACTCCGCGTGTGAGCTGGTACGGTGTCGATCCAATTCACATTCGACAGTCCCGGCGTGTGGCTGCCTGGCGGGAAATTTTGCAATCGTGGTCATTCCCCTTTGAACCGGTCGTCAGTTGGCCCAGTCAGCACGCATCACTCCGCATCTGGCGCAGCCCTCCTGCAGAACGAAGTTACTGGAAACAGATCTATCACACGCTTCAACCCGGTTGGTTGACCAGTCAGGGAAATTCGCTTTGGCAGTATTGAACAAGTTGTTCTCGCCTGGGCTTCCGCCTGGGCTCACGATAAAAATGTCTGGTCTGATTGTTTTGCTGGAGCCGGCGTGGCAGCACCTGGCTGATATCGGATGAATGCCGTCTCACCTTACGAAAATCTCTCAAGCCAAATGCGGGATGCACTGAGAAACTTGTTGCAACAACTCTCGAATCGCCCGGAAGCAATGGCTATGATCCACATTGCGCAGGGTTCCCTGTGAGATGGGGGATGGTGATTTTGTTCCGGCCGCTGTCAATGTGATTCAGCCAATGTGATTTAGACTGTTCAAAATCTTGTCGCGATGAGAGAACGTTGACCATTTGCAGTTTGAACTGTGATGGGTCGAGTTCGAAATTCCGTGAAGTCGAGCTTCAAATGATGGATGCAAAGTTGTCTTTGGGTTTTCATTCTTCCGAAACTGCCGATGCGCGTGAGCGTCGGCGAAAGGAACTTCTCAGATATGTCAACTTGAAGTTGGCTGCCAATGGCTTGCCGATCGCACCGGGAGCGGGTGGAACGGAACTGGTGGAACTGGCCTCCGGGTTGCTGGCGAATTTTCAGGAGAAAACCCGTCTGCTGGAAGCAAAGCAACATTGCCCGGTCGATACGCGCATTGAAAGTTTTCTCAATCAGCATTTTCAGGATTTGAACCTCGAACGTCCCATCCGCTTGCCGGGTCCATCACTCATTCTGGATCGGCACGGAATTGCCCGGGAACTCTCTTTGCCGGCAGATGGAGACCTGTTCGTTTCCGAATATGTCCATTCCTATCGTGTCCGCAACGGAGTCTTGCATAACCCCCGTGCGGATCGACGGACCACGGCAGGAACATTTCATGTCGTTGAAGGAGGCTTGCCGTTTCCCAGCGACAAGCGGGCCGTTCCCCGGGCCACGTTCGTCGCGATGCTGGAACATGCCTTTCATGCTCCGGAGAGTTTGTTGACGTTGCCCTTTACGTCCAATCTTTCTCAACCCGGAAAAGCCTGGGTTTCGTTGTTATTGCGTCCACTGGTCTGCCCGGAGGTCTCCGGCTGGAGTCAGGCACGGACGATGGAAGTCCGGTTCTTCGCTCCGGGTTCTCTGGTCAGCAATCTGGATTTTGTGGAATCGATCTTCGGCAACGCGGGAGATCCGTTTATTCCCATCAATGATGCTGCTCTGGACGTTGAACACTGGACCGGACACACAGGCTGCGTCATTCTCGCACCGCATGTCCTGCAACTCACCAAAAAACAGCTTGGCCTGCCGCATGTCAGCCAGGCCACTCCCCGCCAGCAACAGGATCAGATGTGCTGGGAACGGGAGGACGAAATTTATAATAATGGCGATGCCTTTAAAATCACCTGCCGAACCGAGGCGGGAGTGATCGTCACGCTCATTGCAGATAACTATTTTGGATATTGCAAGAAAGAGGTTAAAACACAAATTAGCTATGCCACCAACCTGATGGGGGGAGCTGAGGAAGAACATGCAGGAGGTGCGTTTGTCGCTCCCAGCTGGAGCCTGGGAGAAAGTTTTCAATTCGACAGCCGCCGCCATAATGGAGCAACCTTCGATGAGATTCGCGAAAGGTACAGCGACCTGATCGACTTCCAGGAATCGGGCTATGGAATCGATAAACGGTTCCCGGAAGTGTTTTATATTCCGGAAAATGCCCGGGCGGATATGCGGTCGCAGAATATCACCTGGACCTGGCACGGCCAGGCTGGGGAAATCCCGCTTCTGCCGGGACAGATTTATATTGGCCCGTCGGGATATCGATTGCGCATGGAGAAGCATCCACATGCTCCTTCCTGGAGGTTAATTGGAACCGCAGGAGAAGGGATTGTCTGCCATAAGCCCAGCACGGTTTCTGGTGGCGGCAAAAGCGAAATCAGCAAATCGCTGACAGATTACATGGAATACGAATCGATATTCGTCTCCGATTACGATGCAGATATGCAACTGGTCCGCGAAATCTTCGCACGTGATTACAGTAACCGCTGGGCTCCCGGTTCCACCGGAGGAGACCATTATGATGTCACTCCCAGCCGCCCGGTTCTCAGTCCGCTACGTTCGTTGGGAAGCGTGATTAAATTATTGACTCCGTCAGATGAATATACGGAAGAATATAACACCTGGTTAGCCAGTATTCCCACACAGATCTATGCACTCGTATTTGCCATCAAACGGTTTCAACAGCCGGAATGGGATGATGACTGGCAATCTCACTTTACGGTCGACATCGTCAACGGCAGCCCGGGGCATGAACTGAAGCTGGACAATCGTAAACTGGTCGGAACCTATTTGCGCGTCGGCTATGGAAAGCAGCAGCAATGGCGTTTATTTAAAGTTCGACAAGACTTTGCAGCCGCCTTCAAAGTACAGACGGAGGACGATATCACCGCCTCGACGCTAGTTCCCAAGCGGGCGATTTCCGGGCTTTCTGTTGAAATGCAAACGGCAGAGGCCGTCTCAGCGAAGTTCTCGGAGAATTGCGAATACCGATTGTTTCAACGTCCGGATGATGCCATTCATCGTGGATTCGATAAGCAGGCAGAAGCCGATCTGGCGCGTGAAGGGGTGAACTTCATTTCGAACTTCGAGCCGCTGGAAAAGAAGCAAGTGGATGAAATGCTGGAGAAGGTGGTCGATTTTGACGCCTTCACCGCACCGATGAAGAAGTTGCTGCGATCGGTGACGAAGGCCGACAGTGGATATATCGTCTGCTCCGATAATCCCCGCCGTGTGGGAGGAGCCCCCAGTAAAAATCCACGCTACCTACAGGATCGGCCGGACATGGTCGATCCCGTTCATAAATATGTTGCGGAGATGAGTACGCGATTCTTCCGACGTATCGCCGCTCATGACCCGGCCCCCATGCCGGTGACTTCCATTCTATCCGGGCGTCGCAACAATCCACCCGATGCCGCGAAAGGAATCCGCAGCCTCGCGGTGTATAATCCGATTCATTATCAGGAATTGCCGGAACTGTTCATGGACTATATCTGCTCCCTGACCGGGAAAAGTCCATCGACAACCGGCGCCGGAAGTGAAGGAGCACTGACGAAAGGGCCGTTCAATGCCTTGTTGCCGACCGCCGATCTCAATACGGCACTCGTCACCATGATTCTCTCGGGCTTGCCCGGCTTTTCGACAGCCGCCGGCCATATTGGACCGTTTTCGCGCTTCGATCACGATATCTCACTGCTGATTCCGGAAGTCTGGTGCCGACTCAACGAAGAAGAACGAGATCCCAAGTTCATGATCGCGAATCGTCTGCTGGAACCGGTTCCGGATATCGAGCTGGCGGATGGCCAGGTAATTCCCGCGCGCCGGTTGGGCTATCGCATGACACGGCGGTTCGTCCGTCGCTTTTTCGGTCGCGTCTTCGATAATCCAGCCACGGTCTTTGACGAAAAGATTCTTAAGCCGGAAACTCAAGATCCCGCATCCTATACGGATGGGATTCAATACATCATGGAGGCCTATCGCCGGGTGGCCCAGCGTTACTTCGAGGACGGTTCCGTCGAGCAGGCCTGTCCGCCCCTCAAAATGCTGTTACATATTATGGCTCATGGTCATTTTGAGGGGAAAGACGAGCGCGATCCCGCCATCCGGTCCGCCTTCACCCGGGAAGCACTTCTGCAAAGCGACTGGTATCGCGTGCGTTTGGAAACGAAACAGGCCCGGGAGATCGCCCTTTGGAAACGTCACCTGCAAGCGGTCAGTTCCTATCGAGAATCGACAAAGTCATTGCCGGCAGACTTCCAGAAAATCTTGATGGAACGTCAGGAGTATGCTCAGCGGATGCTGGAGCAGGCCAGCGATCCCGGGTATCTTGAACGTCTGGTCGGTTCCGCCGGTGCCGATCCACTTGGGTTATCAGCGTGACAGGACATCCAGGTTTGACAGGCTATTGAAGAGAGAGGTCAGCGGAGATCAGAGGGGCAGAAAAACTCATCCATCTGCAGTTTTTTGCTGACCTCTAAACCCTTGTCTTCACTCGATCAAACTTGCGAGAACTGTGTGAAAGATCAGGCAGCCTGCTTCAGGATTGGCGAGGGGAGTAACATGAACAATCCGATTCCTGCGTTTATTTTCGGTGGAGTGTTACTGCTGATCGGGGCGGTCATGTTGCGAAGTCAACGTCGTGCCCGGAATGTTGCGGAACAATCCAGTTCAGATGTGGAACGATTGTTTCTGTTGCGGCGGATTCGCCGGCGTGTGCAGGTGGCCGGACTGATTCTGCTGGTGGGAATCATGATTCCCATCGGTGATTCCATCTCCTGGAAAGAAGCCCCGGGGACCTTCGCGGTCTACTGGATGATCGTGCTGGGCCTGGCCATCTGGATCGGCCTGTTGGCGATGGGCGACATGGCTGCGACACGTGCCTATATGGCTCGCGAGTTGAATCTGCTGCATCGCAGTCAACTGGAACTGCATCGCGTCGCACAACGGGCCCGGCAAGAGAGCCGCAACATTCACCCCGACTCATAAACGGCACTTTTTTCTGAACGGTCCTGTTTTCTGAACGGCGCCGGCCTGAACTGGATGTTCGCCATGGATCTTCCCGAGCCCGCACCTGCTCCGCAGACGGAGCAATCTGCCGATCATCGCCTCTATGTGCCGGAAACGGACAACTGGAAGGCACAAATCCTCAACACCTGGGATAAGGTTTACTGCTTCTCCAAAAGTCCCGGGCAGGATTACTACCATCTGATTGTGCATGGAGAAATTTATCTCCAGCGAGGAGATGAAGTGTACTGCCTGAATTGCGGACTGCGGGACGGAATTCTGACCCACAACCGTCTCTTCTGGGAAAGATCAAATCAGTAACTTTGCTCAAACTCCGCTTCCCATTGATGATGTCCTGCCGCAGATTGTGTCGCAACTGGCCAGTCACCGGGCGATCGTGCTCAGGGCTCCCACAGGTGCGGGGAAAACCACGCGCGTGCCACTGGCATGGCTGCAATCCGGTCTGGCAGGCACCGGCAAAATCATTCTGCTGGAACCGCGCCGACTGGCAGCCCGCGCCGCCGCGGCGCGCATGTCTCAGGAACTGGGGACACCGCTGGGGCGAGCAGTCGGCTATCAGGTCCGATTCGATTCCCGCCAGAGTTCGCACACCCGCATTCTGGTGGTCACGGAAGGTCTTCTGCTGCGGCAACTGCAGTCCGATCCTTTTCTGGAAGGGGTCAATACGGTTGTGTTCGACGAGTTCCACGAACGCAATCTGGCCAGCGATCTGGCACTGGGAATGGTCCGACGCATTCAACAAACGGTGCGAACCGATCTGAAAATCATCGTGATGTCCGCCACGCTGGAACCTGCCCCCATTGCTGAATACCTGGGAGAGGCTGCCGTGATTGAGAGTCTGGGACGGTCCCATCCGGTCCAGATCGAATACCTCAAACAACGAGATCGTCGCAATCTGGTCGAACTGGCAGCCTGGGGCATTCAACACCTGTTCCCCCAAACAACAGGGGATCTGCTGGCGTTTCTGCCCGGGGTGGGAGAGATCCATAAGACCATGCGCGAGCTGGAAGATTTCGCCCGGCGACAACAGGCTGCACTGCTGCCGCTGTATGGAGATCTGCCGTCTGACGTTCAGGATTCTGTCCTGGCTGCCAGCCAGCAACGAAAGATCGTCGTGGCGACGAACGTGGCGGAGACATCCATTACCATTCCCGGAGTGACGGCGGTCGTGGATACCGGAGTTGCCAGAACTCAACGATTCGATCCCTTGTCCGGACTGGACCGGTTGGAGCTGGAGCCGATTTCCCAGGCTTCTGCGGATCAGCGGGCGGGGCGCGCGGGGCGAACCCAACCGGGAATCTGTCTGCGTTTGTGGGATGAAGCCTCACATCGAATTCGTCCTCAACAGACGGAACCGGAAATTCGCCGGGTCGATCTGGCTGGTCCAGTCCTGCAATTGAAAAGCTGGGGCGAACTGGACGTGCTGGCGTTTCCCTGGTTTGAAGCTCCTCGCCCCGAAGCCGTTGACCAGGCCACTCTGCTTCTGCAACGACTGGGAGCCTGTGATGCAACCGGCCAGGTCACCTCACTGGGAGAACGGATGACGCAGTTCCCGGTCCATCCGCGTATCGCCCGGATGCTGCTGGCGGGACACCGAGAAGGAGAACCCAGACGGACAGCCTGGTTGTCCGCACTCCTGGAAGAACGAGACCCGTTCTTCAGGCCGCGACCGGGGAGTCAGCCATCGCGAGGACTTCTCACAGTCCAAATACATCATTCCGAATCGGATGTGCTGGACCGCCTCTCCGCACTGGAAGAAGCCGAACGTGCCGGGACGCGTGAGTTTCCCTGGGGATCATTGAATCCAGGGGCAGCCCGGCAGATTGCTCGTGCCCGAGATCAACTGCTGCAATTGCTGCGTGACGTACCGCCAGAAGATTCGCCGAAGGAGATTCATAATTCCGATGAAATCCTCATGAGAGCGTTGGTGGCGGCTTTTCCGGATCGTGTCGCCCGACGCCGCTCTCCCGGCAGCGACAAGGGGCTGATGGTGGGAGGACGCGGAGTCCGACTGGCTCCTCAATCGTCCGTCCGCTCGGGAGATCTGTTTCTGTGTGTGCATGTCGATGCAGGTCAATCCGATGCACTGGTCCGGCAGGCGTCACTCGTAAAACCGGAATGGTTGGCGGAATCCTCGATCAAAACGCAGACGGACCTTTTTTTTCATCCCACACACAAGCAGGTCCAGGCTCGCAAACGGGAATACTTTGCTGATCTCATCCTGTCCGAAACGCCGGCACCTGTCCTGGATCAGGAGGGGGCGGCCCAGCTTCTCTATCAGGAGGCGGTGCAGGCATGGAATCAAATTTTCCCCGTGGAAGATCCTGGAGTTCGCGGATATCTGGAAAGAGTTCATTGCCTGTCAGGATGGATGCCAGAACTGGAACTTCCGGCGTTGGATGAACATCGGCAACAACAGATCTTGCAGGAACTTTGTCGCCGCTGCCGCTCTTTCGCGGAACTGAAAAAGGCTGACTGGCTACACGAATTGCAAAGCCTGCTCTCCTGGCCGCAGCGGCAGGCCATCGACAAAGAAGCCCCCGCATTCTGGACCGTTCCCAGCGGCAGTCAGATCCGGCTGGAATATGAAAAAGGGCGACCGCCGGTGTTGTCGGTTCGCATCCAGGAGATTTTTGGAATGCGGGAGACGCCCCGCATTGCTGCGGGTCGCGTCAAGATCTTGTTGCACCTGCTGGCCCCCAATCGTCAACCACAACAAGTGACGGAAGATCTGGCCAGTTTCTGGCAGAACACCTATCCCAGCGTCAGAAAAGAGATGTCCCGGCGTTATCCGCGACATCCCTGGCCTGAAGATCCACTGACCGCCAAGGCAATTCGAAAATGATCAAGTCTGCTGTTGAAAATTGAACAGTCTTTCTCACTTCACTTTACTTTTGTTATCATGAATCATGGAAATTTGATGCCCATCCTGATCTGCTTTAAAAAAGGAAAGTCCATGAAACACTTCTTCTCCGCATTTGCCGTGCTGGGTCTACTGGCGACGGTCGCCACTGCTGAGCAGGCTCCCAATCTCAAAGATGTGAAATGTCCGGTCTCTGACAAAGCTGCTGTTGCGGAACATTCTGTCAAGTATCTTGAAGGCCGAGTCTACTTCTGCTGCCCCAACTGCCCGAAGGCATTCTCCGCCAATACGGAGAAATTTACCGAGAAGGCGAATCAGCAGCTGGTACTGACTGAGCAATACGTGGCCAAGGCCTGCCCCTTTACCGGACGCCCGATTGCTGAGCGGGCTGGCGAGAAGAAGGAGATCGGATTCTGCTGCAAGAATTGTCTCGGCAAATACAACGCTGCCAGTGACGAAGAGAAGCTGAATCTGGTCTATAACAAAACGGCCTTTGAGAAAGGATTCGAGAAGAAAGCAGAAAAGAAGTAGTGCTTCGTCGACTCTCAAATTTGGGATGAGTCTCAACGCAAAGTCCGACAACGGAGGACGTTTTGCGATCACGCACCCCACATCCAAGCCCTGACAGGGCAGTAGTGCCCAGATTTCGATTCCCGTAAACATCAGAGCCGGCTTGCTGCCGGCTCTGTTTGTTCTGGAGCGTCGCCGGAACAACTTCTTGTGGGATGTGTGCGTGATTCCACGGATGTCTCCGATTGCGTGAGAGAGTTTTCGTGCAGCGACAGAAATCGTGAAAAGTCGTTAAGTAATATCAGACTTCAGTTTTCGCCAATACCAAGTCCGAAATTGTGGCTCGCGGACACAAAACCGTTTGACTTTATGGTGTTGTCGTTTATATTCGTCTCTCATCAATCTTCACTACATCTTGCGTTTTCTGACAGCAACCTGCACAACGAGTTGTGCAAACGGAGGTTGTGTAAAAGAGGAAAATCTCTGAGATTCGAATGTCTTTCGGATCGATTCCACCCGATACTAATATAGTAGACACGCGTTCAGTGAATAGAGTGTATTTCTGTGCTTTCTGCTGCGCACTCGATGAATTGAAAATCGCCCGGATGAGTTGAAGTCATTGGTTGTGTTGAGTGAGGCCGCAACGTCGCGGTCGGAGTTTGTGGGAACTCATTTTTTACGAGAATCAACCAGGAGCCGTGCACGATGCACTCTTCAAAGGGAATTGCCTTGAATCCACTTTCAACAGGTTCGACTTCCACCGGGACATCGACCGCTTTGCGGATTGATCCTTATTTTTGTCCAGTTGGGATCGATCCGTTTGACACTGTTGAATGGGATTCACGAACCGCTCAGATTAAGGACGAAAACGGGAAGGTGCTGTTTGAGCAGACCGGCTGTGAAATCCCTGCGGACTGGTCTCCTCTGGCGACCAATGTTGTCGTTTCGAAATATTTCTATGGTGAGCCGAATACGGACGAACGCGAACAGAGCGTCCGGCAGGTGATCTATCGTGTGGCCCGCACCATTGCCGACTGGGGCACGCAGGACGGCTATTTTGCTTCGCTGGAAGATGGTGAAAACTTTTATCGCGAACTGGCCTGGCTGTGCCTGCATCAGCATGGGGCTTTCAACTCCCCGGTCTGGTTCAATGTCGGGCTGTATCATCAGTATGGGGTCAAGGGGTCGCTGGGGAATTATCACTTCAATCCTCAGACCAAAGCGATTGAACGCCCGGAGACGCCGTATGAATTTCCCCAGGCGAGCGCCTGTTTCATTCAGTCCGTGGATGACACCATGGAAGGAATTATGCGGCTGGCCACATCGGAAGCCATGCTCTTCAAATTTGGATCGGGAACAGGCACAGACCTGTCCACCATTCGCAGCTCCAAAGAAAAACTTTCCGGTGGAGGAACCCCTTCCGGTCCGCTCTCCTTCATGCGTGTCTACGACCAGATTGCCGCCGTGGTGAAGTCCGGAGGCAAGACCCGTCGGGCAGCAAAAATGCAGTCATTGAAGGACTGGCACCCGGACATCATGGATTTCATCCAGTGCAAGACCCGGGAAGAGAAAAAAGCGCACACCCTGATTGCCAGCGGCGAATACGATGCCAACTTCAATGGCGAAGCGTACTCGTCCATCATGTTCCAGAATGCGAATCTGTCGGTCCGTCTCTCCGATGAATTTATGCGCGCCGTGGAAGCAGATGGTGACTGGACAACAAAATGGGTCACCGATCCCACCCAGGATGGACCAACCTACAAAGCCAAAGACATTCTCCGGGAAATGGCTCAGGGGACATGGCAGTGTGGAGATCCGGGGGTGCAGTATGACACCACCATCAATATCTGGCATACCTGTAAAAACAGCGGTCCGATCAACGCCAGTAATCCTTGCTCGGAATACATGTTCCTGGACGATACAGCCTGCAATCTGGCCAGTATCAATCTGAAAAAGATGCTGAAGGACGACGGCACCTTCGACGTTGCCCGTTTCCGTCGTGCTTGTGCCATTTATCTGACCGCCCAGGAAATTCTGGTCGACCATGCCAGCTATCCTACTCCCGTCATTGCGGAAAACTCCCACCTGTTCCGCCCGCTGGGACTGGGCTATGCCAATCTGGGCAGCCTGCTGATGACCATGGGCATTCCCTATGATAGTGATGCCGGTCGTGGAATTGCCGGAGCCCTGACAGCCTTATTAAATGGCCAGGGATATCTGACCAGCAGCCAGATGGCTGCCAATGTCGGCCCCTTTGCAGGGTATCACGAAAACGAACAGTGCATGCTGGACGTGATGCAAATGCATCGTGATGCTGTGGAGAAGATCAGTCTGGCCTGTCCCGCCTATCTGCGTGATGCTGCTCGACAGGTCTGGAACGAGTGCCTGCAATCCGGTCGGCGTCATGGTTATCGCAATGCTCAGGCCACGGTGCTTGCTCCCACGGGAACGATTGCTTTTATGATGGATTGCGATACCACCGGGATCGAGCCGGATATCGCGCTCATCAAGTACAAGCAACTTGCCGGCGGAGGAATGCTCAAGATCATCAATCGCACCGTCCCGCATTCGCTCAAAACGCTGGGATATGATGAACCGCAGATCAAGGGAATTCTCGATTACATCGAATCTCACGAGACGATTGAAGGGGCTCCGGAACTCAATCCGGATCATCTTCCGGTCTTCGACTGTGCCTTCAAACCGGCCAATGGAACCCGTTCGATCCACTGGAAAGCTCATGTGGGGATGATGGCGGCAGCCCAGCCGTTTCTGTCCGGAGCAATTTCCAAGACGGTGAACATGCCCGCCGATTCCACGGTGGAAGATATTGAAATGGCCTACCTTGAAGGCTGGCGACTGGGGCTGAAGGCACTGGCGATCTACCGCGATGGCTCCAAGCAAAGCCAGCCCCTGGCCACCAAAAAAGAAGGGGGTCGCAAAGGAGCAACAACAGCCAGCGACGCTCCGGCCCTCATTCGTCGCCGTCTGCCGGATACACGGCATTCATTAACCCATAAGTTTTCCGTCGGGGGCCATGAAGGATATCTGACGGTCGGACTGTTCGAAGACGGCACCCCTGGAGAACTCTTCATCACCATGGCCAAAGAAGGGTCCACCATTGGAGGCCTGATGGATGTCATTGGCACCGAAACATCGTTGGCGCTTCAATATGGCGTTCCTCTGGATGCCATGGTCAAGAAATTCAGCCATGCCCGGTTTGAGCCCAGCGGCTGGACGACCAATCCGGATATCCCCGTCGCCAAGAGCGTGGTGGACTACATCTTCCGCTGGCTTGGAATCACGTTTATTGCCGGTTACCGCGAGGCGAACACGCCCCAGCGTGAAGGCGATTCCAGCGGACATGGGGCTGAAGAGGAGACCTCCTCAAATTTTAAAGTTCCCTCTTCGCATGATGCGAAGGGGGCCAAAGCTGCCAGGGAGACTTCCTCCACAACATCCGTAAACCGTCTGGTGACCGAACCGAAGAAGAACGGACATCAGAATGGAAACGGACACCAGAATGGAGGCACAAATGGAAATGGACACAGCCGCGAAGTGGATCTGCAAGCACTAAGAAAAGGAACGGCAGAAACAGGGCATTCCACCCGGTCCGAACAGTTTGCCCATTTTCAGAGTGACGCTCCTGCCTGCGATAGCTGTGGTGCCATTACTGTTCGTAATGGCAACTGCTATCTGTGCCACAATTGCGGTCAGAGCATGGGCTGCAGCTAGAGCTAGAGTCCTGTCAGGGCTTGGTTTTGGAATGCGTCATCGCAAAACGTCCTCCGTTGTCGGACTTTGCGTAAAGGCCTACTCCGATTTTCAACATTGACAAAGCACTAGATCGCATCCATCCCGTATGAGCCGATTGATCGTTTCGCTGTCCTTTGCGGCGAAACGATCAATCGTTGGCTTCTCTCCGCGAGTCTCCACACGTACGACGGACAAGACGGAAGTGAGACGCTCTAGAGTGTATGACTCCCGCATCGACCGCGTTCCGCAGCGCGGCGAGTTGCCTTTCATCAATCGAAACGTGCGCTGCCGTGGGCCCGGGCCAGATCAACTTGGGCTATAAAAATTTTGCTTACGAATCGGAAAAGTCCAGGCAATGGGTTGACACAGGCTTTCTTATTGCCCTACGGCTATGCTAAACTTCGCGAATTGTTGAGTCAGCGTCGCATTGAGGGGTGTCCTCTACGCAGATTGAAACAAAGCACAAGCAAGCCAGGTTAGAGAGCATGGAATCGAAACTGTATGTGGGCAATCTGTCCTACAACACGACTGAAGATGATCTTCGCGATCTGTTTACTCAGGCGGGTGATGTGAAATCTATTTCGCTGATCAAAGATCGCGAAACAGGTCGTTCCAAAGGGTTCGCATTCGTCGAGATGTCGACGTCGGATGATGCTCAGAAGGCGATTGATCAATTTCACGGGCAGCAGTTCCAGACCCGTACCCTGACAGTCAACATTGCTCGCCCACGTGAAGAACGTCCCCGTGGCTTCGGAGGCGGTTCTGGTGGTGGAGGCGGAGGGGGTCGTGGCGGTCGCGATGGCGGCGGACGGGGCGGACGCGATAATGGTGGTCGCGGCGGTCGAGACTGGTAAGGTTTCGGACTGGCAAGCTTTCGGGTTGTGCTCCCCCGAAGCAAACTTGTTGAACTGCTCTGGCAGAGTCATTGACCCTGACTCGCGCATGCAGCGGGCGTTTTCAGAAATGAAGCGCAACCCGCCGGATGGTGGAACGTGGTTGATGCGGCGCTGAGACACACCCAGCAAGACACCTCCTCCCAGATGGGCCGATTCATCGTTTTGCTGGTCGTTTTGCCAACAAAACGATGAATCGTTGATTCTCTTCAGATGGCCACCTCTGGCCAGTCAACCCAGCCTGTTGGCTTCAGGCCAAAGCAGTCAGAACGGCCTGGCCCATTTCTGCTGTTCCAATGCTTGCTCCGCCGCGCGGGGCGATATCTTTTGTACGCAGACCGGAGTCCAGCACCTTTTGCACGGCAGCTTCAATCGCCGTTGCTTCCTGTTCCAGCTGGAGCGAATGCCGCAACATCATGGCCGCTGCCAGAATCGTTGCCAGTGGATTGGCAATCCCTTTCCCAGCAATATCCGGGGCGGAACCATGGATCGGTTCATAGAGTCCGGGCCCGTTGCTGCTGATGGACGCGGAAGGGAGCAGCCCCATGGAACCTGGCAACATCGATCCTTCATCCGTCAGAATGTCTCCGAAGAGATTGCCTGTCACGACCACGTCAAACGTGCTGGGGCGAGAAATCAGGTGCATGGCCATGGCATCCACCAGCACGACTTCATACTTCACATCCGGGAATTCTTCCCGCATGACCCGTTCGGTCGTGCGTCGCCAGAGTCGGGAGACTTCCAGCACATTGGCTTTATCGACAGAGGTCAGACGTCCAGATCTTCCCCGGGCCGCCTGGGCCGCGACACGGACCACGCGTTCCACTTCGTGAGTAGAATAGGTCATCGTGCTGAATGCGGTTTCGCTGCCGTCCGAGTTCTTTGTGAGACCCGATTCTCCAAAATAGATCCCGCCGGTCAGTTCGCGAACAAACAGGATATCGGTTCCCTGTACGACTTCCCGTTTCAAAGGAGAAGAATCCAGGAGGCATTCCTGTGCGATAATCGGTCGCAGATTGGCGAACAGCCCCAGTTCCTTGCGGATTTTCAGCAAACCCGCTTCCGGGCGAGTCTTGGCTGTGGGATCGTCCCATTTCGGTCCTCCGACGGCTCCCAGCAGAATGGCATTCGAAGCTCGGCAGGCTGCCAGCGTTTCCGGCGGCAACGGATCGCCAAAGTCATCAATGGCATTGCCACCAATGGCATGTGTTGAAAACTCGAATTCATGGCCGAATCGGGAGGCCACACGTTCGAGAACCAGTCGGGCCTGAGCAATGACCTCGGGGCCGATTCCATCTCCAGGGAGCAGTGCAATCCGCGCGTTCACGTTGAAATTCCTGGTTTAATGTCTTGTGTTTTGTGGGTCCCCTGGTCCAGGCGGTCATTCGCTCATCGAAACTGCTTTACTTTAAAAATGGTCTCGCCGGCGGACTGGCAGGGGAAATCGACTCTCGGCAGACAGAGTAATGAAATGAATGGTCATTTTCATGGTTGGACGAGGAGAGATTGCGGACTTTCCCACAAAGTTCAAGTCGGATCTTCCAATTGTTCAATGACTCCGAGATAGGGCAGGTGTCGATACTGGTTGTTGTAATCCAATCCGTAACCGACGACGAACTCGTCAGGAATCTCAAAACAAAAATAATCCGGAACCACATTCACCGTTCTTCTGGCTGTTTTCCAGAGTAGAACGGCCGAATTGATGGATTTCGGTTGCATTTCCATCAGCCTGGGCATGATGGCAGCAATGGTTTGTCCAGAATCGAAGATGTCATCCACCAGCAGCACATCTTTTCCAGCTATACAGGGAATGGCATCGAGATGAATCAGTAAATCTCCAGGGGAAGTTGCGGTTCCGCGATAGCTGCTGGCTTGAATCATGCCCACCTCATGAGGCAGTGCAATCTTCCGCATCAGATCCGCGACAAACACAATGCTACCAGTCAGGATACCGATGATCATCAGGTCTCGATGAGCAAAATCTGCGCTGATCCGGGCTGCCAGGGTTTCAATGGCAGCCGCAATTTCCGGCTGACTGAGATGACAACGAATGCGATATTTCATGAAGGGGAAAACCGTTTCAGGCAATACTGGTTCAGACCATGCTGGACATCTGAGAATCATTGACTCGAGAGCAAGTTGCTTTCGCCTGTGCCCGCGCAGCGTGTGCTTAAACTGGTGAAACGCAACTTGCCGTGTGGCGGAACGCGGTCGATACGGGGTGAATTCGCTATAAAAAACAATCGACCCGATTTTATGGAAACGTCCCTGTTACTGTCCTGTTTTATAGCGAGATGCTGTGGAAAAGTTGATATATTGCAGCCAGCGAGAGCGCATTAGAGCAAGTTGCTCTGGCCCGCGCAGCACGCGTTTCACATGATGAAAGACTGCTCGCCGCGTGGCGAAACGCGATCGATGCAGGTCAATGCGCTCGAGAGCAGGCGAGAGAACAAGTTGCTCTTGATGCGGAAAGTCAATCTGTTTTGAGATGGGAACGTTTCGAAATGGAACAAGGGGAAGTGAATCGGAATTCACGAGTTGGGGAAAATTCTCAGATCGAGGATCTTCGATCCCAAATCTCGAAATTCAAATGATGTGGCTTCCGTTAATCCAGAGTTTTCATATTCTCTCCCAAGTCATTATCAGGCGGTCGAATGCCTGACCGGAAAATCCTTCACTCCCAGTACTCGAGTCAGAAGATCGTATGCCTCAGGTCTTTCATCCCAGTATGAATACCTTTGCTCGTGTGAGCATTTTCGGGGCGATCTTTCTCGTGGCGACGATCTTCGGGATAGGCTGGGGGCTGGTACGGTCTCCATATATGACCGAAGCAGGAGTGATTCGTTCTCAGCCGGTCCCTTTCAGTCATCTGCATCATGTGGGGGACATTGGTCTGGATTGCCGGTACTGCCATCGTTCCGTGGAGACCGAAGCGTTTGCCGGGATTCCTTCTACAGAAGTTTGTATGAACTGTCATTCTCAGTTGTGGTCTGAAAGTGAAATGCTGGCTCCGGTGCGGGAAAGCTTTCGCGAAAACAAGCCGCTGGAATGGACGCGCGTCCATGATACGCCGGATTATGTTTTTTTTCACCATGGCATTCATGTCAGCAAGGGGATTGCCTGTGAACGTTGTCACGGGCAGGTGGATAAGATGCCGCTGATGTGGCGTCAGAATACGCTGCATATGGAATGGTGTCTGGAATGCCATCGTCACCCGGACAAGAATGTACGTCCCAAGGAAGATGTCTTTGCAATGGGGTGGAAGCCGAAATCAACCACTCCCACAGGCGCGGAGTTGGTGGCCGCTCATCACATTCGAAGTGAAACCAACTGTTCGATCTGCCATCACTGAAGCTTGCTGCCATTATTTGAATCACGTTCTTGTCCCGTCCTGCCGACGGTTTATGGAACTCACTCATCCCGAGGAATTACAGTGAAGTCGTTGGGTGCCCAGCCACCAGAATTGACCACCGCCCGAGAGCCAGTTTGGCGTTCGCTGGAGGAGTATTCTGGCGATCCTGAATTTCTCTCCCGCGTGCAACGTGAATATGCCGTGGGGGCAGAGTGGTGGCTGGATGAGCCGTCCCGCCGAAACTTCCTCAAGACGATGGGGGCTTCCTTCGCGCTGGCTGGCCTGACTGGCTGTGGAATTCGCCAGCCGGAGGAAAAGATCGTTCCCTACGTGGAAACCCCGGAAAATATGATTCCGGGAAAAAAACAGTTTTATGCCACTGCCATGCCGCAACCCGGCGGTGCGATTGGCTTGCTGGTGGAAAGCCACGAAGGCCGTCCCACAAAAGTGGAAGGGAATCCCGAACACCCAGCCAGTCTGGGGGCGACAGACGCCTTTGCTCAGGCCAGCGTGCTGGACCTTTATGATCCCTATCGCTCACGCGTGGTCAAACGAAACAACCAGATCAGTGACTGGCCGGAATTCCTGGCTGAACTGGCGCCGAGAATGGAGATTCATCGGCAACAGAACGGAGCTGGACTCTCTCTGCTCACGGGGGAAATCCTCTCCTTAACGCTCCGTTCGCAAATTCAACAACTTCTCAAGGATCTCCCCGAGGCGAAGTGGTATCAGTTTGAAGCGACTGCTTCGGAATCGGTCGCTCAGGCGACGGAACTTGCGTTTGGCGAACGCTGCTCACCTCGCTATCAACTGGTCGATGCGGACATCATCTTCTCCGTGGGGGATGACTTCCTGCACGAAGGGGCGTCTCGCGTTCGCCTGGGACGGGAATTTGCGAACCGCCGCAAAGTAGAAGCCAATGGCCAGGCGAATATGAATCGTCTGTATGTCGCGGAAACGACACCAACCATCACCGGCAGCAAGGCCGATCACTGGTTGCGACTCTCCCCCGACAGTCTGGCAGCCGTGCTTGTCGGTGTCGCGAAAAAACTGGGGATTGACACCGGGGCGATTCCTGGGGTGAACACAGTCGCAATTGAGCAGCATGCCCATTGGACCGAAGTTCTGGCAGCAGATCTGCAGGCTGCCGGACCGCGTGCGGTGGTGATGGTCGGTCCGCGTCTGCCATCCACTCTGCATGTGCTGGGATATGCCATCAATCAGAAGCTCGGCAGTCTCGGAAAAACTGTCACATTCCACAGTCCCGCCGGGGAAATTGCAGGAGTCCAGCCAGAGACGTTGCAGCAACTGGTCTCCGAGATTGACGCTGGACATGTGGAAACGCTGTTGATTCTGGGGGGCGATCCGGTTTATGCCGCTCCTGCCGACTTGGATCTGGCAGCTCATTTGAGTCGCGAAAAAGTCGCCATGGCGATTTATTATGGTCTGCACTACGACGCCACCGCCGCACAGTGCGAGTGGCATTTGCCTGCCACGCACTACCTGGAAGAGTGGAGTGATACGCAGGCGGACGATGGCACGGTCAGTATTATTCAACCACTGATTCGCCCCATGTATCAGGGCCGATCGGTTCATGAAGTTTTCAATCTCTTCCTGAATCAGGCCTCGCTGAGCGGATATGATACCGTTCGTGCATTCTGGAAAGAGCGTTTTGGTAACGAGGATTACACGAAGTGGCACAGTGCCTTGCATGACGGCCTGGTGAAAGATGCCACTGTTCCCGCGAAGTCTGTCAGCTTCCAGACCTCTGCTCTGGAAAAATTGAGCACGCTGGCCGATCACCTGACTGAAAAATCGACCGGCGAATATACATTGTTATTTCGTCCAGACCCAAGTCTCCTGGATGGACGTTATTTTACAAACGGGTGGTTGCAGGAACTGCCTCAGCCGTTCTCCAAGTTAACCTGGAGCAATGCAGCCTGGATCGGCCCCGCCACTGCGGAGGCCATCGGTGTCAAAACTCGTGACGTGATCGTTGTTTCCAATGGGACGACATCACTGGAAATTCCCGTCTGGGTTCAGCCCGGTCTGCCTGACAAAGTGGTCACGCTGACGATTGGTTATGGTCGGACCATTCCGGACGTGGAATCCGTCGGTGTGAATGTCAATCCTCTGCGCAACTCCCAGCACCCCTGGCAGTCAACCGGGTCGGTGAAAAACGCAGGTAAACGTGTTGTTTTAGCAGCCACTCAGCATCATCACGATCTGGAAGGGCGCGACCTGCTGCGACATGGCACGATCCAGGAAGTTCAGGAAAACCCTCGACATCCGGCCTTCGTTCAGTCGCATCATCATGGCGGCAGCCCCGCCGCACATGACCATGATCACGACCACGATCACGATCACGGTCATGATGACAATGGCCATGAAGCTGCCCCGCGTGACATCCGGTCCCGTGTTCCCGGTTCGGATCAGCCCACGTTCTATCCAGATATGAAACAAGTGGGGGCTCAGTGGGGACTGACGATTAATCTGGGGGCTTGCACCGGTTGCAATGCCTGTGTGATTGCCTGTCAGTCGGAAAACAACATTCCCGTCGTCGGAGCCGACCAAGTGGCCCGTGGCCGGGAAATGCACTGGTTGCGAATCGACAGCTACTTTGTCGGCGAGCCGGAAGCGCCAGACGTTTACCATCAGCCAGTCATGTGCATGCACTGCGAACATGCTCCGTGCGAACCGGTCTGCCCGGTGGGAGCCACCACGCATAGCGACTCCGGCCTGAATGAAATGACCTATAACCGCTGCATCGGAACGCGGTACTGTTCGAATAACTGTCCTTACAAGGTTCGCCGGTTTAACTTCCTGGATTATCACACAGAAGAGAAATTATTGCCGGTCCTGCAACTGCGTGAAAATCCAAATGTCTCGGTGCGCAGCCGGGGTGTCATGGAAAAATGCACCTACTGCGTACAACGTATTAATAGCGTCCGAATTCACTCGAAAATGGAAGATCGGGAAATTCGTGATGGAGAAGTTGTGACGGCCTGCCAGTCCGCCTGTCCAGCACAAGCCATCAGTTTCGGTAATATCGCCGATCCTGATAGCGTGGTTTCCAAGACTAAAGAGCATCCGTTGAATTATGGAATGCTGGCTGAATTGAATACTCGTCCACGAACCTCGTACCACGCGGCCGTGAAGAATCCGAATCCGGCTCTGGTTTCCGAGAAGGAGAACGCATGAGCGACGCCACTCCTTCAACACTGCCGCATGGTGTGCCCGAGGGATCTCCTTCCAGCCACACTGCTGCACATGCCAAAACTCAGCATGAAATCCGTTCTGTTACCGATCAGATCAGCTCGATTGTTCTGAAACGCGGAACCCCCGTAGGGTGGTACGTGGGATTCGGGATCGGATTCCTGCTGACGATGGTGCTGATGATGAGCATCACCTGGTTGCTGATCAAAGGGATCGGAATCTGGGGGGTGAATGTTCCCGTGGCCTGGGGCTTCGCGATCGTCAACTTCGTCTGGTGGATCGGCATCGGCCATGCCGGAACGTTGATTTCTGCAGTCTTGTTGCTCTTCCGCCAGGAATGGCGGACGTCCATTAACCGCTTCGCTGAAGCTATGACGCTCTTTGCGGTGGCCTGCGCGGGAATTTTCCCGTTAATTCACCTGGGACGTCCACAGTACTTTTACTGGCTGTTTCCTTATCCCAGCACCATGGGAGTCTGGCCGCAGTTTCGCAGCCCGCTGGTCTGGGACTGCTTTGCCGTGAGCACCTATGCCACCGTCTCTTTATTGTTCTGGTATATCGGACTGATTCCTGACCTGGCGACGTTGCGGGACCGGGCACACAACTGGTCCTCCCGCGTGATCTATGGTTTTCTGGCAATGGGTTGGCGAGGCTCCTCGCGACACTGGAAGCGTTATACCGATGCGTATCTGCTGCTGGCCGGTCTGGCGACTCCGCTGGTGGTTTCAGTCCATACTATCGTGAGTTTTGACTTCGCGGTCGCCCAGATTCCCGGCTGGCACGCCACGATCTTCCCTCCCTACTTTGTGGCGGGGGCGATTTACTCCGGTTTTGCCATGGTGCTGACCATCGCGATTCCGCTGCGATACGCTTATGGATTAAAAAGTTTTCTGACCGACTGGCACTTCGACAACATGGCCAAGGTGATGCTGGCCTCCGGGCTGGTGGTGGGCTATGGATACCTGATGGAACACTTTATCGCGTTCTACAGTGCTCATAATTATGAAGAATACATGATGCATAACCGGATGTTTGGTCCATATGCAATCTGCTATTGGATGCTGATCCTGTGTAACATCGCGATTCCGCAGCTCCTGTGGCTGAAGAAAATCCGGCTGAATCCATATACGCTGTTTATCATTTCAATCGTGATTAACATCGGGATGTGGCTGGAACGATTTGTGATCGTGATCACCAGTCTGCACCGTGACTTTCTTCCCTCATCGTGGGACATGTACTATCCGACATTCTGGGACTGGTCCACATATCTGGGAACGATTGGCCTGTTCGTGGCACTCCTGTTTATCTTTATCCGGGTGCTGCCGATGATTTCGATCTTCGAAATGCGGGAACTTGTCCATCATGAAGGGGGTGAAGAATGAAAGTCGACCCTCGCAAAACATATGGTGTGGTCGCCGAATTTGCGGACACAGACGCACTGATTGCAGCCGCCCGCACACTGACGGAGCGGGGCTATCGTAAGGTTGAAGCATATTCCGGATTTCCCGTGGCAGGGTTGTCCGAAGCCTTGAATTTTCACCGCTCCGGTTTGCCGGCCCTGGTCTTTCTGGGAGGCCTTCTGGGTGGAGTGGGTGGATATGCCATGCAGTACTGGATTGCCGCCATCGCATATCCGGTCAATATCGGCGGCCGCCCCTATAACAGTTGGCCGGCATTTATTCCGGTCACATTTGAATGCATGATTCTCATCGCCTCCTTAACGGCGGTGTTCGGGATGCTGGCGCTCAATGGCTTGCCCAGGCCGCACCATCCGTTGTTTGCCATCCCGCAATTCGCACGCGCCAGCACGGATGGCTATTTCATCGGAATCCAGTCCATTGATCCCTTGTTCGATCTGGAAGCCACGACTCTGTTGCTGCAGGAACTGCACGCCAAGGAAGTGATTCCAGTACCAGCTTCAGAATGAATCGACCTGACAGCCAGATACGAATGGCCGTTGCTAAGACGAGTATGTCTTCAATGACAGTTCACACATGACACAAGACACCTTCACCAATTCGATCCATAGGCACGCTGCCGGAGAAATCAGCCGCAAAATCGTCGGTTGTCTCGCCTGCATGGTGCTGCTGGCCATGGGATGTTCGCAGGAAATGGCGAACCAGCCGCGCGTGGACGTCATGGAACCGGCGAAGTTTGAATTCGCCACGCCATCCAACCGAACACCGGTTCCCGGGACCGTGGCCCGCGGGCAAGTCTGGGAACTGACACCCACCACCACAGGTCGGGAGGGGGATCATCTGGTCGCCAAAATACCGGTTCCGGTGACTGCGGAACTTCTGGAGCGGGGTGCCAGAGAATTCCAAATCTTTTGTAAGCACTGCCACGGAAATGCCGGCAATGGTGACGGACTGGTGGTTCAGCGGGGATTTCCTGCTCCTCCCAGTTATCATATCGACCGCTTACGAAATGTCCCGGACGGGCATCTCTATATTACCATTAAAGATGGATTAGGGCGGATGCCACGATTTGGAAATCGAATTAGTATTCAGGATCGCTGGGCATTAGTGGCCTACCTGCGGGCTTTGCAACTCAGCCAGAATGCGTCCACAAATCAGTTGTCCGAAACCGACCTTCAGAACCTCAAATAGCATAATAGCGATATCACGCGCATGACCGGATTGGCGACACAAATTGACTCTCGGCAGATCAAATCCCGGACGGGACTCTGGCTGGGCGTGTCCGTTGTGGCAGGCTTGGCCTGTGCCGCGATCGGGTTTTCCTCTCCAGGTGCATTCTGGTCGGGTTACCTGGTGGCTGCGATTTTCTGGATGAGTATTTCCACTGGATGTCTGGCCATCGCGCTGGTTCATGGCGTGAGTGGCGGTCGCTGGGGGCGACTCATCGGCCGGTCCCTGCATTCTGGAATCAACACGCACTTTTTCGCTCTGGTGGCCTGCTGGTTCACCGCGCTGGGAGCCTCATACGTTTTTCCCTGGGCAGGTGATGAAGCTCAGCAGGCCGCGTTGAATCCACATCAGAAAATCTGGCTGGCCCCCACAGCGGTAGCGATTCGTTTTGCCGTGATTTGCGCGCTCTGGCTGCTCTATGGGATGTGGCTGAATCGCCGCTATCCGCAAGATGCACGAGATCCGCTCAGCGAAGTGACGCAGGCTCCGGCAGCCTTCGGGATACTGTTGTTTTTTATCAGCTATAGCATTGTGGCCATTGATTTCATGATGTCCTTATCACCGGCCTGGTCATCTTCGATGTATCCGCTGATTCGTATTATGAACTGTGCCGTGGCTGGACTGGCGTTTTGCTCCATCATCCAGAACAGCCAGTTGATGAATCCCACTCAGGAGCAACTGGACCGGGTCCTGGACATCGGCAATCTCCTGCAAGCCTTCAACCTGCTCTGGACTTATGTTTCATTCTCGCAATATATCCTGATCTGGACTGGTGATATTGCCGGAGAAGTGCAATGGTTTATTGATCGCCGGAGCCCCTTCTGGTTAGCTATAGCGTATGTTCTGTTTGCCTTGCATTTTGCCGTTCCATTCCTGCTCTTGCTTTCGCGAAATGTGAAACGCGGACTGAAATGGCAAAGTACCGTTTCCGCGATTCTGCTGGCCATGTGCCTGCTGGACATTGCCTGGACGCTGCTCCCTTCCATTCCCGTATCAACTTTGCCGGCGGTCTTGTCTGTTTGCACCGGTACGCTGGCGATTGGCGGCATCTGGATGATCGTGTTTCTGCGTTCCTTCAATACATTGCCGGACATGGCGATGGAAGATGACGAACACGCCGCAGCCCATCACGCCATTCATCCGATACCAGGAGACTCCATATGAGCGAGCACCCTCCACATCCACAGGGAGAAGCGGCACACGAACGGGTCATGGTGAAAACCGGCGCCCTGTGGGCCGCCGCCATCGGCCTGGCAACCCTGATTGTCGTGTCACTGGGTTTGATGCGGGCGTTTCAACTCGCCCTGAGTCATGGGAAAGCGGAATCCAATCCGAAGCTGGTCGAACAACAACTGAGTTTAATCAGACGTATGGCTCCACTGGATCCGGACCAGCGGGCACAACGCATAAAGTATGACCAGGAACAGCAGGCCCTGCTGACTCAATATCACTGGGTCGATCAGAAACAACAACTCGCGCGAATTCCTATCGACCGGGCCATGTCTCTGATCGTGCAGCAGTATGGAAAGACAGAATGATCCCGCGTTTCCTTATCCCTGAAATTCGACGCAGCATGCTGCTCAGAGCATTCGCTTTGCTTCTGGTCTGCGCCGGAGGCGCAATGCCGGGAGAAGCATCTGGTCCACCACCGGAGATCGGTTTCGATCAAAATCTGGGCGATGCAATTCCGCAGGAACTCAAGTTCCGGGACGAGAACGGCGATGAAGTCGCGCTCAGTTCGTACTTCGGCAATAAGCCTGTCATTCTCATGCCGGTGTATTATAAGTGCCCGATGCTTTGCGGGTTGGAACTCAACGGAATGGTTCGCGGCTTAAGAGCCCTGAACATGACCATCGGCATGATTGCCGAAAAAGACTTTGAGATCGTCACCTTCAGTATTGATCCCAAAGAGACTCCGGAACTCGCTGCCCGCAAGCGGAAGCAATATCTGGCTCAGTATGGTTGTCCCGCAGCCAATGATGGCTGGCACTTTTTGACAGGTGACGAACAATCGGTGGCAGCGCTCTGTAAGACCATCGGGTTCCGCGCGAAATATGACGAAGTTTCCGGACAATATGCCCATGCAGCCGGAGTGGTGGTCTGTACTCCGGATGGAGTGATCTCCCGATACTTATATGGTGTCGAATTCGCTCCCAAAGATCTGAGGCTGGCAGTTGTAGAATCGGGCATGGGCAAAGTTGGCGGACTCGCAGAGCATGTGCTGCTGTTTTGTTATAAGTATGACCCGACGACGGGGAAGTACGGGGCGGACGTAATGAATTTATTGCGCGCCGGCGGAGCACTTACAGTGCTGGTCATGGCGGGTGGGATTATCTGGATGATCAGAAGAGATCGTAAATCCGCATCTCTGTCAGAGTCCCTGGAAGGAGTTCATCATGGTTGATCAATCCTTCCGCTGGTTGCCTCATGCCGCGTCGAATTTTGCCGGCCGCGTGGATGCAATTTATGCTTACATGCTGATTGTCGCCGGACTGGCTACCGGCGTGATCTGTGTGATGATTATCGGCTTCGGGATTTACTATCGCCGTGGCGCGAAAGTGAACCGGACCGGTCAGATCCATAATAACTTTCTGGAATTGATCTGGGCCAGTGTCCCGTTGGCGTTTGCCATGTCTCTGTTTTTCTGGGGAGCGACTGTCTTTTATGACATGCGGACGCCTCCAGACGACGCCATCGTGATTGAAGTTGTCGGCAAACAGTGGATGTGGAAAGTCCAGCATCCCGGCGGCCGGGCAGAGATTAACTCCCTGCACGTGCCGGTCGGTCAGCCTGTTCGTCTGCGGATGATCAGCGAAGATGTGATTCACAGCTTCTACATCCCGGCGTTTCGTCTGAAGCAGGACGTTTTACCGGCGTACTATTCTCAACTCTGGTTCGAAGCGACCCAGCCGGGCACCTACCATCTGTTCTGTGCTGAGTATTGCGGAACGGAACATTCCCTGATGAAGGGAACCGTGACCGTGATGGAACAGCCTGACTATGCCCGCTGGCTGGCGGGAGAATCCGGCGATCCACCAGAAGTTGTCGGCCAGAAGCTGTTCGAGCGGTTCCGCTGCAGCACCTGCCATAAGACCGATGGCACCGGCAACGGCCCGGCGCTGGAAGGTGTTTTTGGAAAGCTCCGGCCACTCACCGGCGGAGGCATGGTCACTGCCAACGAACAGTATCTGCGGGATTCCATCCTGAATCCGCACAAGCAGATCCTGGCTGGATTTCAGGCTGTGATGCCCAACTTCCAGGGCCAGCTTTCCGAAGCAGATGCCATGAGCATTATTGCCTATATGAAGACGTTGAAGCCAGCTGGAGAATCTCCTGCAGCGGCTGATGAAAAACAAGAAAACACCAATACAACAGATGCAAAATCCGAAACAATTCCGAAAGCTGATTAGAGCAAGTTGCTCTGGCCTGAGCCCGCGCAGCGCGTGACGGAACGCGATCGATGCGGCGTGAATGGGCGCGAGTGCCGTGTCAGAACTTGTTTTGGGTCATCCCGCGAGTGTTGACTGAAGAACAAGAACAAGCGTGTGCTGTCTGCAGTCAAGGACGTGTTACGGAACAGAGGATTGAGATCGGAAGCCTGAAACAGTGAAACGTAACTATCTCAACGCGAATTACAACGTCTGGTCGTGGTTTTTAACCACGGATCATAAGCGTGTCGCGATTCTGTATCTGATCAGTATCACCCTGTTCTTCTTTCTGGGAGGGGCCGCTGCAGTGCTGTTTCGCCTGGAGCTCATGACTCCCGATGGAGATCTGGTGATCCCGGAAACGTATAACAAATTGTTTACGTTGCACGGCATCATTATGGTCTTTTTCTTCCTGATTCCCTCCATTCCGGCGGTGTTGGGAAATTTCCTGCTGCCGCTAATGCTGGGAGCCCGTGACCTGGCGTTCCCAAAATTAAACCTGGCCAGCTGGTATCTTTTCATGATCGGCGGTCTGTTTACGCTCTGGTCCATGTTGACCGGAGGAGTCGATACCGGCTGGACGTTTTACACTCCGTATTCCAGCACCTATGGAAACACTGCTGTCATGGCGGCTGCGCTGGGAATCTTCGTGGTCGGGTTCTCATCGATTCTGACCGCACTGAATTTTATTGTGACCACACATACCATGCGGGCGCCGGGACTCACCTGGTTCCGTCTGCCGTTGTTTGTCTGGGCCATGTATGCTACCAGCCTGATTATGATTCTGGGCACACCGGTGCTGGCCATCACCATGTCACTGGTCGGAATCGAGCGGTTTTTCCATGTCGGGATTTTCGATCCGCGCCTGGGAGGAGACCCCATTCTGTTCCAGCATCTGTTCTGGTTCTATTCTCATCCGGCGGTCTACATCATGGTGCTGCCGTCGATGGGAGTCATCAGCGAACTGGTCCCCTGTTTTTCCCGTAAGAAGCTGTTCGGGTATACATTCGTCGCATTTTCCAGCCTGGCGATTGCCGTGCTGGGCTTTCTGGTCTGGGGACATCATATGTTCGTCAGCGGACAGTCGATGTATGCTGGATTTATCTTTTCCTTTTTGAGTATGCTGGTGGCCATCCCCAGCGCGATCAAGGTCTTCAACTGGACCGCCACGATTTATAAGGGTTCAATTATCTGGAACACTCCCATGCTGTATGCACTGGGGTTCATTGGGCTCTTTACGATCGGCGGTTTGACCGGGCTGTTTCTGGCGACATTGGCGTTTAACGTCCACATCCACGACACCTATTTTATCGTGGCTCATTTCCATTATATTATGGTGGGAGGGGCCGTGATGGGTTACCTGGGTGGAATCCACTTCTGGTGGCCCAAAATGACCGGCCGCATGTATCCTGAAGCCTGGGGGAAAATCTCAGCGATCCTGATCTTCGTCGGCTTCAACCTGACATTCTTCCCGCAGTTCATTCTGGGTTATCTGGGGATGCCCCGGCGATATCATGTGTATCCGCCGGAGTTCCAGGTGCTCAACGTGCTTTCTACGGCTGGTGCTTCCATCCTGGCGCTAGGTTATCTGCTGCCTTTTGGCTATCTGTTGTGGTCATTGAAGTATGGGAAGCGGGCCGGAATGAATCCGTGGAATGCTCGAGGACTGGAATGGGAGACAAGTTCTCCTCCGCCGACATTTAACTTCGATGAAACGCCGGTCGTGACCAGACCCGCATATGATTACGACCCTGTTGAAGATGATCAATTGCCTCTCCCGCCAGAAATGGTGGGACAGGATGGCCATCGGCCTTTGGTCGAGGCCGCCCAGCCGGAATCCAACCGGGTAGAAATCTCCGGTTGACAGGCCATGCCAGTCCGTTGTGTTTTACCGACTGCAGTACATCGTTTTGCAGACACAGTTTTGCAGTCGGTCAAGACGACATGATCGCACCCCTTGGCGGGTGTCTGAGAGTCCCTGTTAAGAGAACAATCCGTAATGTCTTCGCACGCAACCGCCTCCCCTTACCTCAGGCATCAATTCGACGACCTGCAACAGCAGCGCGTCTCTGCGGCGCTGGGGATGTGGGCATTTCTGGCAACGGAAGTGCTCTTCTTTGGCGGCATGTTCGCCGGATACATGGTCTATCGGCACTGGTATTTTCTCGAATGGGATGCTGCCAGTCGCACGCTGGGACTAGGGCTGGGGACGCTGAATACTGCGGTGCTGCTCACCAGCAGTCTCACGATGGCCATGGCGGTCGATGCCGGCCATCGTGGCAATAACAAAGCCATTCAGCGGTGGATCGCACTGACCATCATTCTCGGGGCGGTTTTCCTGGGGATTAAAGGGATCGAATATAAAGAGAAGTTTGACCATCATCACGTTCCCGGTCCTTATTTTCAGTGGAACGCCCATGCTCATCCCCCAGGAAAAGAAGTGGATTCCGCAATTGCTCACGGAGAAGTCCTGCCCCATTTTGAAAACACCGGGCCGGTGGAGTTGTTCTTCTCCTATTACTTTGTGATGACGGGGTTTCATGCCCTGCATATGCTGATTGGTTTTGGCCTGCTGGCCACGCTCTGGTTTCAGGCTGGACGGGGCAAATTCTCGGCCGAGTATTTTACGCCGGTGGAGATGGTCGGCCTGTATTGGCACTTTGTGGATATCGTCTGGGTCTTCCTGTTTCCGTTGCTGTATTTGATTGATCGGACCTGAACGCCATGGCTCAAACACACGCCAAATCGCACGTCCCTCTGTATCTGGCAATGTATGTTGCCTTGCTGGTTCTCGTAGGCCTGACGGTCGCGGTCGCGCATATCAAAACCGGCCCGTTCGCATTTCCCATCGCCATGACCGTGGCCATGGTGAAAGCGGTCATCATTGTGGCCATCTTCATGCACTTGAAAGACGAAGTGCCGCTGATTCGCCTGTTTGCCATGACAGCCCTGCTGTGGCTGGCCATTCTGTTTTCCATCCTGATGTGCGATTACCTCACTCGTGCCACAGCACGTTTTGCACTGGAAAACCCTCCCGTGGATGTTCATACCGGGAAAAATCTGACAACCGCCCCCAGCCGGTAGCGCACATCGATCATGCGCGTCCCCCCCCACGCACATCCCCGTATCATTCAGGGGTGGTCACGTGCGAAGAGAACTCAACGATTCATCGTTTCGCTACAGACGACAGCGATATGATGAATCGGCCTCTGCGGGATGAATCGCTCTAGATCGCACGACTCGCACATGGGCCGTGTTCCGCCACGCGGCGAGTAGCGTTTCATCAGTCGAAACGCGCGCTGCGCGGGCCCAGGCCAGAGCAACTTGCTCTAACGAAACGATGTATCGTTGATTACGGAGTGGATGCACTTACGGAATTGCAGAGAAAGAATGAGACCAGCCCGATCTCGTCAAGGCTTGAATGTTGTCGCGATATCGAAGACAAGCTGCCGGCTGCAGAGTAATTTCGCCAATTTTCGTTAATGAAACAGCCACCGGTGAAAACTCCTGAAGCCTCTTCCCCGCTTCCGGAGAGACGCAAAAGAGCAACTCGAAGTCTTCACCATCCCCCAGTGCATGGCGGATTCGTTCTTCCTCCGATAAGCCCTGAGTCACGTCCGCATGAATCGGGATGTCCGATGCCTCCAGAATTGCCCCCACCCGGCTTTGATTCAGCAGATGGAACAGGTCACTTCCCAGCCCGTCACTCAAGTCCAGCATGGCATGAATATTCACTGTCTTTCGAAGCGCAATCGCTTCTTTGACGCGGGGAACGAATTTCAGATGTCGTTGTGAATCGAACGATCCGCCCAGTGCGCCGGTAACGAAGATCCAGTCTCCTGGTCGAGCCCCATGACGACGAACGGCGGAGTCCGGGGCAACCAGTCCGTGCAAGGTCACGCTGATGATCAGTGGACCATCCCAGCTATTGGTGTCCCCCCCCGCGATGGTGACATCAAACTCCTCGGCAATCTCAAGCAGCCCGTGATAGAGTTGTTCTACGGATTGGCGGCCATACGTTCGGGGCAGCACAATTCCAATGAAGGCAGCACAGGGGGTCGCGGCCATGGCGGCCAGATCACTCAGGTTGACCGCCAGCGCCTTACGCCCGATCAGTTCAGGAGCGGTTTCCGCAGTAAAGTGGACTCCTTGCGTGATGACATCTGTCGTGACCACCCATTCAAACCCCGGGGCGGACAAAATCGCAGCATCATCTCCAATCCCCAATTTGACTTCCGCACGATGTCGCAGCTGTTGCCCGGCAATCCAGTCGATCAATGAAAACTCGGCTTGTGTCTGCGAAAAAATTTGATTCGTCATGAGCCGTCAGCAATCGATGTTGTCGTGAGAGCAATTTGCTCCAGCATTCAGGGCAGGGGAGGAGACCTGCTTTGCGTTCACAGTACAAAGGGGCATTCGTCACAGCGAAACATTGAATCGCGGGGAAGGGGGCCGATAGATTTTCCAGATGAAAGGAAGCTCATGGTCCCGGCTCATTCGGACGTTTCTCAATCGTCAATCCGGCCCATGGCGACTTCGCGGATCAGGATGCTGGGACGTTCGATCGTTTCCCCTTTGACCTGAACGGAGATCGCCGGCCAGTTTGTACTGGGGGTGATGATTTCGTTGATGCCATCGCCAATCAGCATGGTATCCCCCACAAGCGAAGAGCGGACGCTGGGATGCCAGTAAATTGCCGTGTCTTTCTGAAACGTCTGCTTGGAGTTGGGCAACAGGGTCGATTCCGAAGCGTGATACCCGATGAGATGCGCCTGTTCCGCGCATCGCCACTCATCGGGGACGCCAAACTTTTCATAAATGCGCGAGACCCGTTTCCATGTCTCTTCCATCTTCCAGCCGTCCTGTGTGAAGAACAGTCCGGTGGCCTGCACGATGCTCGCGAGACGATGGACGTTCTGCAGTTCATCCGAAGGAGCCCCCAGACAGACGGTCCGGGTCACCCCCACATGCAAACCGTGCCTGCGACCAATCGCTGCGATCACGCAATGCCGTTCCACCCGGTCGGCTCCGTAGGCCCAGTGACGGTATCGCCAGCCTTGTGCATCGGCCATGACCTGCATCTGCACCGGCTGAATCTGATGTTTGATCAGGCGATGTGCCAGATGTCCGGCGATCTCCGCTTCCGTAGAACCCACTTCGAAATTCCGGGCTGTCGCTTCCACAGCATGGGTCACATCGCGGCCCAGCAGGCGAAAATGTTCCAGTTCCTTCGGTCCAAACTGCAAGCGGAAGGGAAGCAGATCCGGCGCGACATTTTCCGTTCCGGGAAACCAGGTATCGGCAGCGGTTTTCCGTCCCCGGCAAACATCCTGTCGGAGAATGGACAGGTCTTCCGTCCAGGGCCGTTCTTTCAGCAGAAATCCGAGCCCCATTAGATCGCGGTCAAAGATCTGTCCGGAGTCGATATTCGAGCACAGGATGACACGGGCTTCAGGAGTCACCAGGGCCGCTGCCACCGGGGCTGCATTTCCCTTGCGTGTGTTGTCTCCACCACAAGTCAGCCAGGCAAAATTGGCAGGATCCTGAATGAGCAGGCTGTCATAACCTTTCACCTGCAGATAATCGCACAGCAGTTCTTTTCGGCGATTGACTTCTTCCAGTCGTACCTGATCAAGAACCGGCATTTCCGCGGAGGAAACGGGTGAATTGGGAGCAAGAGCGGTTCCGGTCATATTCCAACTCCGGGCCTGCAATCTGTATCAACGGCAATTCTGCCGACGAGAGCAAGTTGCTCTGGCCGGAGTCTCAACGTCCGCAGTGCGGCGATCCAAGCCATACCGGAAATTCTAAGAGACAATTTGTTCGTTGTTCAGTCAGAATCCCCTATCATATCGTAATTTTACGATAACATTTCGGCACAAACGCAACCACCCAATCTGGCTCGGTACCAGTCACATTAGAACAAGTTGCCTAGAGTGCATTCACCCCGCATAGACCGGTTCATCGTTGGATTCTCTCTGCGAGTCTCCACGCGTACGACGGACAATGCGGGGTAAATGCGCTCTCCCCCCCAAAAGTCTGGAGTCCACTTCCAAATATGGCCCGCCATGAAAGTGACCGTGAAGATCTGTTTGCAGAATTGCAGACATATGTTCCCCGCTGGGAATTTCGGGTGCCCCCGGAACCGGGTCTGGTGACTGTCGGGCTGCGGGACGATGGCCGTATGGCGATTTATTTTTCGCAGGACCCCTGCTTTCATTTTGATGCGGAACAACGGCTGTTGCGGGCGTTTGTCGGGGGCGAGATTTATCGTACACAAGGAAATTTCCTGGCGAGACTGCAACGTCGGCGATCCTCACGTGAAACGGAACTTGTTCGTACCGATCTGCGAGAGCAGGATCTGATCGTATTTCTGGAGTCAATCGCCAGCCGTCTGGCGCATCTGGCTGGGAAGTTGTCGGGCGGAAACGTGAAGATCATTCGAGAGATCGGAAGCTCCCCGGAATGGCTGGCGGAACTCCTGACCAGATTGACGGGAATGACTGAGAAAATTCAACTGGCCCCCGCCTATCCAACGCGCCGCCGGTAAGCATGCGGGCCCGGTAAGCATGCGGACAAAGGCAACATTCGCTATTCTGGTGCGTGATGACCAATTTCTGAAAGACCCAGGTAACCCGATCGGCGTTTGTGCAAATGTCCTTTGTCGGACTTGCAATTCCCCCCGTGTGACAATTCACGCGGGATTCATGCGCTCCAGCTCCAGAGCTTCACAATGCCCAGTTCTACTCCCTTCCCTGTAGATCCTCATCAGGAAGTGCGGATTCCCGTTGATGAGTTGCGACTTGTGGTGGAGAAACTGCTGGTCAAGAATTCACTGTTTCAATTCGATGCCAAAGTGGCTGCGGAACGCATGGTGGAAGCAGATCTTTATGGAGCCCCTTCGCATGGTGTGGCGATGCTGTTTCGATTGCTGAATGCGATGGATTGCGGAGATATCGACCCGCGTGCCCGGGTTCTGACACTCACGGATGCTCCTTGTTTTGCCGTCCTGAACGGCAGTCGTAGTGTCGGGGCTGTGGCAGCCACCAAGGGGGCGGAACTGGCCAGCGCCAAAGCACTGGAGCATGGCCTGGGAGTGGTGGCGATTGGAGACAGTCAGACGCTGGGCGCGGGAGAAGTGTATGTTCGCATGATGGCCCGGGCGAATACCATCGGGATCTGTCTTTCAAGTACCGGAGGAGCGACCGTGACCGCTCCCGGGACAAACCGGGGGGCGGTGGGAAACTGTGCTTTATCCTATGCCATTCCGGTCAAGGAGCGGCATCCGCTGGTCTTCGACAGTGCTTGCGGAGTGGACTCCTGGGGAAAATTGCGACTATTGCAGCGATATGGCATCCCTCTTCCCGGTGACTTCATGTTTGATCAGCACGGACAATTGACCGGTGATCTTTCTCAGGCTTCAGCGATGCTGGCGAATGGGGGGGCTTTTGGCTTCGGGATTTCGATGCTCTGTTCCATTCTGGCAGGCCCATTATGTGGCGGATGGATGCCGATTCATAAGAAACGCCGGACCGATGCAGAGGATTCCCAGCATTTCTTTCTGGCACTGGACCCTGCCAAGTTTTGCGACATCGAAAAATTTCAATGGGAACTCCGATCCACATTGGATGAAATTCGAGACCTCCCCCCCATCAATCCCAAGGAACCGGTGCGGATTCCCGGAGACCGAGGAGCAGCCTGCTACGCGGATGCCATGGAATCCGGTGTTCCAATTCACCAGTCTGTCGCGGAAGAGATCAGGGCTGCCGCTTTTAAGAAAAAAATCCCGGTAACATGGTAGAGCAAGTTGCTCTCAGCTTCCAAACTTGGAAATACTGTCATTCTTTTCACCAGCACAGGAGACAGGGATGCTCGTTGGAGTTCCCCGTGAGATCAAAGAGGACGAGTATCGCGTTGCCATGCTGCCAGTGGGCGTGGAGGAACTGACCCGGACCGGGCACCACGTACTTGTCCAGCAAGGGGCGGGTCTGGGAAGTGGAATTCCAGATGAAGAATACGCCGCCAGTGGAGCCACCATCGTTCCCACCGCGGAAGAGGTCTTCGCACAGGCAGACTTGATTGCAAAAGTGAAGGAGCCGCAGGAGCAGGAGTGGCCGCTGCTGCGAAAGGGACAGATCCTGTTCACATATTTTCACTTTGCCGCCGACCGGATACTCACCCAGGAAGTCTTGAAAACCGGCATCACCGCGATGGCCTATGAAACACTCCGCGGTCCTCATGGCAGTCTGCCTTGCCTGACTCCGATGAGCGAAGTGGCTGGACGGATGAGCATTCAGGAAGGGGCCAAATACCTGGAACGACCGCAAGGAGGGCGGGGAATTCTGCTGGCGGGAGTTCCCGGAGTTCAACCCGCAAATGTTGTCATCTTTGGAGGAGGGGTCGTCGGCAAAAACGCCGCTTTGATTGCTGCCGGATTTCAGGCAAATGTGACCATCATGGATGTCAATGTCGATCGCCTGCGACAACTGGCAGATGTGCTGCCACCGCATGTCCGTACATTATTTTCCGATCGACACAATATCCGCCAGCAGATTCGGGAAGCCGATCTGGTGATTGGTGCGGTCCTGATCCCCGGAGCACGAGCGCCTCACCTGGTGACCCGGGCAGATTTGAAACTGATGAAGCCGGGAGCGGTGATCGTCGATGTCTGCATCGATCAGGGAGGCTGCTTCGAAACCAGTCGGCCCACATCTCATTCTCATCCCACCTATCTGATTGACGGGATCGTACATTATTGCGTGACCAATATGCCGGGAGCGGTCAGCCGGACCAGTACCTATGCCCTGTGCAATGTCACCTTTCCCTATCTCGCGCAGGTCGCCAGTCAAGGCCTGGAGGCAGCCTGCCGGCAACATTCCGGCCTCCGTGATGCGATTAATATGCACCATGGACAAGTGACCAATCAGGCCGTGGCAGAAACCTTTGGAATGCCATACCTCCCTTGGAAATAGAGCAAGTCTTTCTCCTGAGAGCGCATTACCTCCGCATCGACCGCGCTCCGCCACACGACAGGCGTCTTTCATCAATCGGAACGCGCACCGCGCGGGCTCAGGCCAGATCAATTTGATCTGCCCCCCAATCCGATCAGGCTTGAAACGACTGCACGATGTCAAAATGTTCCGGCGCATTGCAGATCCTCGTCCAATTTCTACGTCACTTGGGAATTTGGACTCGACTTGCCAGGCAAGATATCCCGAATGATCTTGGGAAACCGGATGAAAGGATTCGTCGGATGCGTCTCAAACTCAGTGCTGCTCTCTTCTGCTTTGCCTGCGGAATTGCCTGTTTTTCCTATCTTTATGCCGGCGGGCGTTCGAAACCGCTGTATACAGCTGGGCCGATCAAAAACATCAAACCGTTGAACCTCCCCTATGAAGATCACACGAAGGCCATTATCTGTACGAATCGCTCCATTCCCCCCAACTGGGTGATTGTGGGCGTGCGGCACTCTCCCGGATGCAATGGCCTGGCCAATAATTCCTGGGTGATCCAGCGGCTTCCAAATTATCCTGGTGCAGACATTGTGATCTGCAGCTGCCAGCCCATTCCGCCAGGTTGGGCTGTCGTTGAAGAGGTCAAATCCTGTTACTGTGGGCACAAAGTGCACGGAGTCCGGATTCGCAAAATGTGAGGCCGCTTTCCGTATTCACAGTTTGCTGTATTGACGGTCTGCTGTATTGACGGAATGCGGTCCTTCTCCTTCAGTCGTTTCAAACCTGAGTTCAAAGCCTGACCGGTGCAGAAATGGGTCAGAGGTCCCAAGGTCCCGACCTCTGACCTCTCACCGTTGCTGCACTGCGGACTTGGAAGTACTGTCGCTTCACCGAAAAATCAGAATTTCCGAGTTGGCTTACCATCGGAAGGTTGCACGAGTTCACGGAATTTATCCGCTGAGACCTCGACCGGCAGACTCCTGAGGCTCCAGTCCAGCATGAGCAACTGGTATTCCGTTTGCCCTTCATCTGGTTTGCCCAGACACCTGAGTGGATTTTTGGGGTCGAACGGCAATCCACCCGGCTTGGTCCAGAAGTCGGACTTATCCTCACCAATTTCAATGATCACGATGGTTTGTGAAGGATCGTCCTTAAGCGACTCCAGATCGGGAGCTTTACCGGACTTGAAGAGGGTCTCATTCCCGACAATCATTTGCATCCGTGTCTTGCCTTCCGGGTTGGCTCCGTAGATCGCCGGCATCTGCGTCAGTAATGATTTATTGTGCGGACTATCCCAGCGCTCATCCAGATGAAATTGTTCATAGAGTGATTTTTCACCAATGAACGGCAGTAGATAGACACGCCAGCTGAGCCCCCGATTTTTGGCGATTGCCGCCGCCGCCTTTTCTTCTGGCGAGAGACGTTGCGGTCCCCCCGGGCCACCTGCAGGAGAATTCTGAAACCCATTGGCGTTCTGGGGATTCTGGCGATCGGCTTTACTTTCTTTGCTCTTCGAATCGTCTTCTCCGGTACCATTGGAAGCAGGCAGATGGCCATGCTCCGCAGAATAGGCCGCCAGTGCCTTGCCAACCTGAATCAGCGGCGGTAACGATTCCAATGGAGCCATCAACGTTCGGGCGGCAGCGATCTGACTCTGAAGTGCCGGCACAATCGCATCCAGGTGTTCTGGATGAATCACGGTGAGCGAAACGACCGATTCTTCCTGGTTCACAGTCGTTCCGTTGATGACATCGCCCAGGAGATCGGATTGGGCCTTCTGCGAGGGATCGTTTGGGTTGAGCAGGGATTGAAATTGCTTCCCCTGTGTGATCCCTTGCATCAGCAGACCATTGGCGACCGTGCCGAATGTTTTGGCCACTTCTTCCTCCGGAAAGCCCATCCAGATTTTCAGGAATTCGGGAGCTTCCAGGTCGAGTGCACAGCGGATGTCATGCAGGTCTGCCAGTTGAGGGGCAAACAGAGCCACCGGACCGGCAGCGCTCAAAAATTGCTGCATGAACTCCAGCTTGCCCCCTTCGGGAGCACTGGCTGCCAGCAGCACCATCGCATTCTTCATTTCCTGAATCTGCGGAATCAGTCTGGACGTCTTCTGACTCTCTGCAGTCACACCTGTCATTTTTCGAATGGACTCATTACTGGCCAGAATCATTTCATGATCTGACGGAAACGCCAGTGCATAAGGCAAACCTCGCAACCAGACATGTGGAATACCATCCAGCGCTTCCACTTCAAGCTGATCGGCAGATTGACCGGTCTTCCGAATCACAGCTTCAATCGGCAAGGCCACAGCGGTCCGGGCATAAATTCCCAGCACGCCAGAAGGCAGAGCATGTTCATCAAGTGTGGCGCCCGCTGGCCCACCTGGAAACCCGGTCGAACCGGGGCTGGACATGTCGGCCGTAGGAAAGCCGGAATTCGCTGCAGAAGCGGCAGGACGATATGCAGGATTGGGAAGAATGCGAACTTCTTCCGTCGCCAGAATAGATAGACCCGCCCCTCCGTTGTTCTGCGTCAGACGATCGAGCGTCTGGGCGTGTGTCTCGTCTTCGGTTGCAAATTCCTTGAGGATCGCCTGCGAGAGCTGACTTTCCAGAATGCGTCGTGGTGAAAAAACGATGATGGAGGTTGCATCACCCGGAATAAAGCGGGGATCAAACTCTTGCTCTTGATCGACCGGTTGCAGAGCAGGGAGATCAGCACTGGTCGGGCTGCTCGGGCTGGCAGCCGCCGCCTGTTCCGTCTCCTTCAGGAACTGAGACGGAATGACCTGGCGATCCTGGTGACGAATCAGGCTGGCGAGCAGTTCCGTATTAGCGGGAATACTGTGCAACGTGCCATCAGCTGTCAGGGCACGAAAATGATCGCCAATGTCTCCCAGACAAGCGGCTGGAGAGTCCGGGGCAAACGTCACTCCGCCAGGTTTCGTCCAGGGGTTCGCCTGGTCGAGACCAGCCTCGACAACCGTCAGCGTGGTTGACAGGCCATCCGTAAATTCCGTTGTCAGGGGACCCACGCCTGGCTGAAACGGAGTGCCCGGTCCCGTGATCAACTGCAATCGAGTGTTTCCCCGCGGATCATGGCCATAGACCGGAGGCATTTTCGCCACCAGTTCTCGGTTGTGAGGACTGTCCCAGGCTTCATCGAGATGAAACTGAGAGTACAACTCCTGAAACCCCAGCTGGGGAAGAATCAGCACCCGCCAACTCAGACCATTGGGCGCTTTTGTGGCCGTGGAATTGCTGGAATTGTTCACTCCGAACCCGGAATTCTGACGAGGTTTCTCCTCGGGTTCGCCACTGCCGTCAATCGTGGGAAACCGCTGATCATGAGCGGCGGCATATTCGGTCAGAGCAATTCCGATCCGCTTCATCCCGTTATCGACGTCCGCCGGCCCGGCCAGCGCCGCAGCAGCCACGATACGGGCCAGCAATTCCAGATCTGTCTGTCTTTCCAATGGAGGTTCATTCGCTTCAGTCTCATTGGGAAGAGTTCCTGTAACGGGAGACCCTTCCGCCGTCATCTCCTCAGGCGCCGGCATCGGTTCAGAACCGGGCGTGGAAGTCGCTGCGACAGATTCGTTCGACATCGGTGCCGCGGACGAATCAGCGGGAGTTGCAGGAGCAGCAGTCGCGGGAGGAGGAGGAGGGGGCGGGGGAGGATTTTCAGGTTGACCGCCACATCCACTCAGGCAAATTAAGGTCAGAAGCAGCGTTGCAGGAGCTTTCAAAAGGACGGGGCGAACCAGACAAACCAGTAACGCAGGACTTTTTTGCCACAACAGACCCAAATTTAAGCCGCAGCACAGCCTGACACCTCTCGCCTGATTTCGGGATTTCATGTCTCACCCATCTGAGTTTCAGCCTGAAATGATTTCATCACAAAGCTGCTTCGCAGCGGCCCCGGTACTGAGTATTCAACTGGGTGCGTTCAACTGGTTCGAGAACCGATGTGGAGAGTATTTGCAGACCCAGAAGAGCTTCCGTGACTCTCAACGATAGAAAACAGACCCGGGAGAGTCAAAGTCGTCGCTGGAATCGAATTTCACTCTCAGCAGTTCTCACTCTCCACAGGCAACATCAATGTCATCCGTGTGCCTCTGCCGGGCTCACTCTCGCAGCAAATTGTTCCACCATGCGCTTCCACGATTTTACGCACAGTCGGCAGCCCCAATCCGTTTCCGGAATTCTTCGTCGAAAAAAACAGGGTGAACATCTTCTCCGCAGCCCCGGCAGGGACCCCGCAGCCCGTATCAATGAATTCGATCACCACCTGATCGCCCCGTCGAAAACACTGGATTTCGATCAACCCGCCGTCCGGCATCGCCTGCTGGGAATTCCGCACAAGATTCTGAAACACCTGCCGGATCATGCGGACGTCCAACTGCAGTGTGGGCAGATCGGCAGCCAGATGGGGGCGAATATCAATGTTGAACAGTTTGGCTTCTGGTTGATAGAACTCCAGAAAGTCGCGAATCAATGCGTTCAGTTGACAAGGCTCGCGGGAGAGTTCACCAGCTCGGGTAAACTGCAGAAACGCTTCGAGAATGTCGTCCAGATGTTCACATTCTTTCTGGATCGTCGCCAGTTTACGCATCATCCGTTGAACAGAAGGATCTTGAAGCGAACCAAGGTCCTCGAACAGCAAGTCCAGATTCAGGCTGATCGTCGACAACGGGTTACGAATCTCATGCGCCAGACCACCCGCCAAAGCTGCGATCTCATCGTATTGTCGCTTGAAGCGGTCCAGGTCCCCCTGAAGAACTTTCTCTGCTGATTCCGAACGCAGAATAGTCATGATCTTTCATCCTGCAACGTTTGCGAGGCGCAGAACGCCTCCTTCAGATTGCATTCCCACTCAGATGAGCAATGTCCTGCTGCGTGGAATGCAACAGACAATCAGTCCCAAGACACTCACTGCGGCCTCAGACAGAACAATTGACTTCCCGTCCACAATTCACATTGACAATTCACATTGAACAACCTGCCAAATAAAAAACCGGGATATCTACGATCCCGGTTCGATCACTCATTGCGCGAGCCGGCGGCTCTCGTCGACTTATTCGTCATCGTCCAGATCATCATCATCATCGTCGTCATCTTCCACATCGGCTTCGACTGGAGCTTTCTCGGCCAGTAGCGCCTTGCGGGACAACTTCACGCGGTTCTGGTCATCCACCGCGATCACCTTCACTTCGATAACGTCGCCCACCTTCACCACTTCAGAAACGGATTTGACATATCCATCTGACAGTTCGCTGATATGCAGCAGACCATCTTTTCCCGGAGCGATTTCCACAAACGCTCCAAAGTCCTTGATGGAGTTGACCTTGCCGGAATAGACACGGCCCACCTTGATCTCCTCCGTCAAGGCTTCGATCCGCGCCAGGGCCAGCGAACAGGCTTCTTTATTAGGCCCGGCAATCGTGACAGTGCCGTCGTCCGAAATATCGACCTGAGTCCCGGACTCTTCCTGAATAGCACGGATCATCTTGCCGCTGGGCCCGATGACCAGACCAATTTTCTCCGGATGAACCTTCGTACTCACAATGCGTGGAGCACTTTCCGGAAGCTCCGGACGTGGACGCCGGATCGTCGTCAGCATCAACCGCAACAGTTCGCGGCGTGCTGTACGAGCCTGATCCAGTGCCTTGCGAATAATCTCCTCATTGATGCCGTCAATCTTCAGGTCCAGCTGAATACCGGTGATCCCCTTTTGAGATCCTGCCACTTTGAAGTCCATATCGCCGAAATGATCTTCATCTCCCATGATGTCTGTCAGGGTCACATATTGCTTCCCTTCTTTGATCAGGCCGATCGAAATTCCCGCCACGGGCTGCGTGATGGGAACACCGGCCGCCATCAGGGCGAGCGTGGCACTACAGACGGAAGCCATGGAACTGCTGCCGTTTGATTCCAGAATGTCCGAAATCACCCGAACGGTGTACGGGAAGTCTGCAGTTGCCGGCATCACCGGTTCGACAGACCGCTGGGCCAGTGCTCCATGACCAATTTCGCGACGTCCCGGTCCACGAATCGGACGAACTTCACCCACCGAGAACGAAGGGAAGTTATAGTGCAGATAGAACTGCTCGCTGGACTCTTCGATCAGGCTGTCGACCCGCTGAGCATCTCGCACGCTTCCCAGAGCAACCGTCGCCAGTGACTGCGTTTCGCCTCGAGTGAACAATGATGATCCATGAACACGCGGAATGAGATCCACCTGACAGTCAATCTGACGCAGATCCGTCAGGCCTCGGCCATCCAGACGCTTCCCAGCCAGTGTCAGTTCACGGCAGATCTGATTATCCACTTCGTGGAAGGCTTCTTTGAGTTGTCCACGGGTCCACCCATCCGCAGTCACTTCCACCTTGTCGGGGAAGTATTTTTCCATCAGGCCGTCACGAACTTCAGACGTGGCAGCAGAACGGTCTGCCTTCTTCACGTTCTGACGAGCTGTGCGAATTTTGCTGGCAGCCTCCGTACGGACAATGCTCAGGAATGGATTTTCAGCCGGTGGAACAAATTCCACTGCTGCCTTGTTCATCTTTTTCATGAGTTCAACTTGCAACTCGCACAGTTGAACAATCGCCCGATGGCCGAACATCAGTGCTTCGGTCATCTGCTCTTCTGGAATCTGCTTGCCGAAACCTTCGATCATCAAGATCGAATCGTGGCTTCCAGCGACCACCAGGTCCAGATCGCTTTCCTTAACCTGGGCCACAGTTGGCATCAGGATCAATTCCCCGTCAATCAGACCGACACGCACCGCACCAATCGGCCCCTGGAATGGCAGGGGAGCCACGCATAACGCGGCACTTGAGGCTGTAATGGACAGCACGTCCGGGTCATTGTCACCGTCAAACGACATGACATTCGCCATGACCTGCACTTCATCATTATAGCCGGCCGGAAACAGTGGCCGGATCGGACGGTCAGTCAGCCGCGAAGTCAGCACTTCGCGTTGAGTCGGGCGGCCTTCCCGCTTCAGAAATCCACCTGGAAACTTACCGGCTGCAGCGAACCGCTCACGATAATCACATGTCAAAGGGAAGAAATCGGTTCCCGGACGGGAGGGACCGGACTGCGTAGCAACGAAAATCGTTGTTTCGCCGAATTGTAAGAGAACGGCACCACTGGCCTGCTTGGCCAATTCGCCGGTGGAAAGAGTCATTGTACGACCGGCAAATTCACGAGAGACTTGAATTTTCACTGAGTATTCCTACCTGCAACAACAATACCTGGCTTTTCACATCAACTGCACGACAAAACAATTCCGGCATGCCGACACAACAGCTGGGACGATGAAGCCAAGGCATCTGTCCCCATATCTCTTTACCTGAGACTTTAAAACGCAATTGACTCACGAGTACCGGAAAGATCTCGAGTCATCTGCCTCAGACGGGCGGGCCGTAACAAACATCACTGGCCAACCATCCACAAACAAGCATTCCAACCAGTTTTGAATCGCTTTGATCTTCGATTCACTCAAAATCTACTGCACAATTCATGCAGCTTTCGACAATCCAGAACGACGAGACCACAGGCACTCGCCGGGAGTAGCCATCCCCCATAAACAGATCCGGCCCTGCTCGTTTTGACCTGAAAGGACACATTCGAGAGGGCCAGTTGCCTACTTTCGTAAGATCAAACGCAGCAATGCGCTGTCACATTTTGTCAGCCTCGTCGCCTGCTTCAAACCACATCCCCTGACTTTTTACAGACAGAACTGAATCGATCTGCACGAAAACACGCTTCCGACCACTTCCCAGCTCCACCAATAAAATGGGGCCAAGCAACAGACCTCACGGACAGGCAATTACTTACGAATTCCCAGACGAGTAATCAGATCCACATAACGAGGAGCATCTTCGCCTTTCACATAGTCCAGCAGACTGCGGCGACGACTCACCATCATCAACAATCCCCGACGGCCAGCATGATCTTTGGCGTGGCTTCTCAGATGTTCCGTCAGCGAATTGATCCGTTCTGTCAAAACGGCAATCTGCACATCCGGCGATCCAGTATCATCACTGGATCGCTGAAAATCATTAATCAGTTTAGTTTTACGTTCTTTTGCTACTGGCATCTCAAGGGCTCCCTCGCCACATCGCCGATCACTCCGGCCTGACTTCAACTCTTTTTCCCACGTTGTGGTTCAAGTCGGAACTGTAATGAGAGTCAAGTCTCAATTCAACGGAATACAATGCTTTTGGACTCCGATTCCAAAATTTTCTACCTCGGGCAGCTTTTAGAAAAATTATGGCGAACATTTGTACCGCAGCGCAGGTTCTTTAAATTGCACAGGTCATGTTTACACAAATCACATGCGCACCGAGTGCCTTGTGAACTCTGAAAATTCGGAGTGACCTTAACGTAAAGTCTGATAACGAAGTGTGTTTCGCCACGACGCACCCTGAAACCATGCCGTAACACGGAACCAGAATCATGGGATTGTCTGAATTTTCGGATTCGGCCACCCCCATGCACTTGAGAAATTTGATGTTAGAATTGATTTCGCGAAGCCCATCCCTTAAAATCAAAGAGAATTCCTCGTTGATTTTGGGCTTGAAATTCGTTTCTGGCGAAGGTTTTCCACTAGTGTGCCAGCCAGTAGCGTGCAAGACTGGCTGGCAAGTTTCGGAGAGTCGCTGCAGAGCGTGTTGTGATGAGGAAGTTGGGCGCAGGATGCGATATTCAGATTTGAGGAGTGCAGCATGTTGACGTTTTCAAAGGAGCGGTTTGCGAAGGATCTTCCCGCCTGGGGAATCAGTCTCATCGTCAACCTCTCAGTTCTGGCATCGCTGCATTTCATCGTCATGCGTCAGGCAGCTCCCACTGAATTGAGCACCATCATCAGCGATGTCAGTGATCTGTCCGATCATGAACGACTTAACTTTTCTGATCGCTCCATGGGAGATCAAATCGGGTCGCAGGGAACAAACATGACTTTGGCTCCCTCCACTCTGGCGGTGACCGCTCCAGGTCGAGATGCCCCTCTTAAGGAAAAACTCGAAACGATTCTCAACCCGGAAATCCCCAGAATCGCAGATGGGGTTGTTCCTACGATGGGCGTGAATATGACAACCGCCATTGCCACGACCGCCGCCAGGGCAGGGGGGACTGACGATGTTGCCAACGGTGTCGAAGGGGCCATGGACCGCGTGGCTTTCGAGATTCAGCAATCTTTAAAACAACGCCGCACACTGGTCATCTGGTTGTTTGACGCTTCCGGTTCGCTCGAGACTCGCCGTGAAGCCATCGCTGATCGGTTTGACAATATCTACAAGCAGCTTGGTTCACAGGGCAAGACCGAGGGGTTGTATTCACAGATTACCAGCTTCGGCGAAAAAGCTGAGATCCTCACTCCCGAACCGATTCAGGATGTGGCCAAGCTCAGTGAACTGGTCCGTAAAAACATCAAAACAGATGAATCTGGCAAGGAATACGTCTTCGGAACCCTGAAAATGGTTCTGGATAAATACAAAAACTGGGAACGGAACCGCGGTCCCTGGAATCGACTGGTGTTCATTGTGACCGATGAGCGCGGCGATGATGCTGAGCAGTACCTGGAGGATGTCATCACCCAGGCCAAACGTTCCCAGACAAAGGTCTATACGATTGGGAACGCCGCCGTTTTCGGGCGCGAAAAGGGCTATGTCAAGTATGTTGCTCCGGATGGTTTTACGGCTGATATTCCAGTGGACCAGGGACCTGAATCGGCCTTTCCGGACGGCGTGCAACTTCCCTTCATTGGCAGCAAGGCAGACTGGAAGCTGAGTCAGATGTCGGCCAGTTATGGGCCTTATGCACTCACTCGTTTGTGTGCTGAAACCGGTGGGCTTTACCTGATTACTGAAGAAAGCCGTGGATATGCGTTCGAGCGCTCCGTCATGCGGCGGTATGCCCCGGATTATCGACCGGTTCGAATTCAGGAGCAGGAGATCTCGAAAAATATCGCCAAAGCGGCTCTGGTAAATGTCGCCCGGATGACATATCTGGATTCTCTCCCCAGTCCCGCCATGGAATTCCGTGCCTATAATGACAATATTCTTCGAACCGATCTGGGAGAAGCCCAGAAGCCTGTCGCTGAAGTCGATGTCCCGTTGCGCCGACTTTATGAGGGGTTGAAAGTGGGCGAACAAGGCCGGGAGAAGCTCACCGAAGAACGCTGGCGTGCTGCTTTCGATCTGGCAATGGGTCGTATTTTGGCCATGCGGGTACGGTTTGCCGGGTATAATCTGATGCTGGCCAACATGAAAGTCTCTCCAAAATCGTTCACGAACGACCAGGACAACATGTGGCGGCTTGTTCCATCAGACAAAATTGAAAGTGGCCCGGAAATGCGTAAGGCGGCTGAGCAGGCGAAAGTCTACCTTCGTCGCGTTATTGACGATCATCCCGGGACACCTTGGGCTCTCTTGGCAGAACGTGAGCTCAGTACGGAAATGGGCTGGACCTGGGAAGGCTTCAGCCGCCCGATTCCAGGGAGTAATCAACTCCGAGCAAACGATGAGGAGGTGGCGCGGCTTCTTCTGGCGGATGATATGCAACGTCAAGAAGCCGCAAAAAAGCGGCCAGCCGCTCCCAAACGAGAACTTCCTAAACTGTAAAAGCTGGTGAGTGCCCTGTCAGGGTTTGGTTTTGGGATACCTTAGAGAAACGTCATCCAATGTCGGACGTTACGTTAAGGCCTGTCCGAATTTTTAGAATTGACAAAAGTATTAGAGCATATTAACCCCGTATAGACCGCATTCCGTCACGCGGCGAGTTGCCTTTTACCAGTCGAGACTCGCACTGCGCGGGCAGAGGTGAGCGAGAGCAACTTGGTCTAGTGATAGAGGTTAGAAGTAGTGATAGAGGAAGTAGTGATAGAGACTGTCACAAAGTTGGATTCGGCATCTCCGGGGGGGGATGTGAAGTCAGATCATGAATATTCGATGTCGCTGTGACGTTCACATTTCCGGGCAGCCACTGAATCCCGGGGTGACCGGTTTGTTCCAGCTATCACGAAGTTAGGCGCATTGCACAAAATCCGCGTTTCTGAAAAACCTGGATCGTGTGCGGTACAGAAAATCTGCTGAACAAAATCGAGACTGGAACCATGGGAAATATTTGGCGATTCGTGTGCAAGCAAGGGGGGCCCTCCCTGGCGATTTCCGCATTGATCCATTCGTTCGCTCTCACCGGACTGGCGTTTTACAAATTCAGTACGTATGTCGCGCCCGATTCTGCCGTTGTCGAGACGATCATTGCAGATGAACGATCGCAGCAGCAGTTTGATCAGGATCTAAGTATTGACACCCGGGTTTCCACCAACCTGAATACACAGGCTGGCGGCATGGTTACCACTTCGATTGGCTCTGCCGCGACACAGACTGTCGGTCAATCAAAAATTGCAGCCTCGGAAGTCATGAAGGGACCGGCCCTCAGCGTCGCCACAATTGGGGATATCTCCATTCCCGGCGTAGGCCAATTAGGTGTCGATCTGGGTGAAGGAGAAGTCAAAGGAGAGACTGGAGCGCGTGTCGAAGGATACGGAGCAGCCATGGGGCGCATGACCCAGGAATTGTTTCGTATGATGCGTAAAGAACCTGTCACTGTCGTCTGGCTGTTTGATGCTTCTATCAGCCTGAGAGACGATCGCAATGAAATCTCTGCGAATTTCAATAAGATCTATGAAGAATTGAAAATCGCCCAAACAGAAGCCAAATCGCGGAATATGAAATATTCCCCGCTGGACACCATGATTTGCAGTTATGGTGCCGACATCAAAAAATTGTTGCCCGAGCCGACCGGAGACATCGCCACAATTCAGAAAGCGATTCAATCCATCGTCGATGACGATTCCGGAAAAGAAAATACATTCTCTGCCATCATCAAAACGCTGGATGAATACGGTGCAAGAACCAGTCGCAACAACCGCAAGCTCATTCTGATTGTGGTGACGGATGAAACCGGCGATGATGACAATCTGATTGAAGATGCGGTGGTAAAATCTGAAAGATTCAAGTCGCCAGTCTACTTTATGGGACGTGAAGCCATCTTTGGCTATCCCTACGCCAGCGTCCTCTGGATCGATCCCGAGACCGGTTTGCATCACTGGCCACGCGTAGATCGGGGTCCAGAAACCGAATTTCCAGAATGTCTACAATATGATGGATTAGGTGGACGCTGGGATGGTGCTTCCAGCGGATTCGGTCCTTATGCACAAGTGCGTCTGGCCAAGGAATCCGGCGGAATTTTCTTTATGCTTTCCGGCGAAGAAAAGGACCTGGTTGGTCGCGATGCTCGCGGGCCACGAAAGTTCGACGACCTGGCGATGAAGGAATACGAACCGCTGCTGGTCGCACGGCGGCAGTATGAAACTCAGAGAAACAAAAGCACCTTCCGCAGCACCATCTGGCAAGTGATTGTGGCGTTGAATCCTCACCTGGACAGAGAATTGAATCTGCAACGGAACAATTTTTCCGTGGATCGGGCTGAATTCTTAAAACAGAAGCAAACGAATTTCAGCCGCTGTCTGCGTTCGCTGGCCAAATTGAACGAGGGGATTCGTCTACTGGAAAAAGTGGAGAATCAGCGTTCCAAGGAAGTCGAGCCCCGATGGCGTGCCGCCTACGACTTGGCATATGCACAGTTGCTGTGTTACCGCGTTCGGCAGTTTCAGTACCTGCTCATGTTGAACTTGCATGAACGGGAAAACCCAAATCCCAAAAATCCGAAATCCAATGAATGGAACATGGCAAACGTAAAGGAGATGCTTGCCCCTTCAGAAGCGGAGGTCAAGGCGTCTAAAGTCGACATGAAAGAGTTGGAGGCTCAAAAGGAAAAAGCGCTGGCCATGTATAATGAAGTCATCAAGAATCACCCGGGAACCCCCTGGGCCAGACGTGCCGAGCAAGAGAAGGGCTGGGGCTTTGGGTTCAAACTCGTCGACGGCTTTCGAGATCCCAAGTATAACAACGTCAAGGTGGACGTCCCGAAGTTCTAGTGCTCCGAAGTTCTAGTGCTCTGTCAGGGCTTGGATGAGGGGGTGCGTCGTCACGAAACGTCCTCCGTTGTCGGACTTTGCGTTTAGACGAACCAATTTTCAGAGTAGACGAGGCACTCGAGCGCATTCACCCCATATGGACCGATTGATCGTTTCGCTATCATCTGCAGCGAAACGATGAATCGTTGAATTCTCTCTGCGAGTCTCCACGCGTATGACGGACAATACGGAAGTCATGCGCTCGATGAGCGCCTTGCCGCGGAAGTGCAGTTCCCGTTCAACTTAAGTTTGCTGCTTTTTTTTAAAGTTCACTGCTTTTTATAGCGTGGGCGTCCTGGGAAGATCTGGAGAGGTTGGAGCGTCGCCGAACAGATCGTGAATCAGTGATTCACCCAGATGGTCGATACGGCGCGCCATGGCGTTCGCTGCGCCTTGAGGGTCTCGGGTGGCCATGCTCCGCAAAATCTCCAGATGTTCTTCGCTTTCATCCAGAGAGGAGAAATTCGCCAGGGCTTTGCGCTTGGCATGCCGCGCATCTTCCAAGGCAGTAAACAAAATGGAATATCGCATAATTTCATGGGCCAGCCGCTGGCTGCCGGAGCGGGACGCAATCAGGTCGTGAAATTTGACCTCCAGCTTTCGCGACATTTCCAACCAGCATTCATCTCGGGCGGCGGAATTCAGTAGAGCGAATTCCTGTTCCAATTGTGTGAGTTCGAATGGTGCAAACCGTTCACAGGCACAACGAACCGCCTCGCATTCCAGAATTCTGCGGACCTGGATCAGTTCCAGTATTTCGATGGGACCGAATTTTCGGAGAACCGCCCCCCGGTTCGGCTGCAGGTCGAGAATGCCGACTCCTGCCAGTTCAACCAGCGCTTCGCGAACCGGCGTGGCACTGACTTCAAACTGTTCAGCCAGGGATTCCACCCGCATGCGTTGTCCGGCTTCGTACTTCCCGGTAAACAGTCCGGCGAGAATTTCTCGAACAACACGTTCACGCCGCGATCCATGGTCAAAAAGAGGGGATTCTGCGAGGGCTGGCATCAAATTTCTCGGAAGTTCGAGGGATTTAAAGGGAGGATTCCGGCCCGCAAAAGATCGCACACGAGATTCATGCAGCAGAATAGGGAAAACCTGGTGAGCCGGAAAGGTATGCCGCTTGTTTTCCCAAGATATTTCACCACATTGCTTTCTGGCGAAAACTGCTCCTGCGATAGCGAACCCGCCACGATCAAAAATAACAGAAACTGTCATTTTGGAAATATTTAAAGTTTAACTCCGTATGCAATTTTCGCAAACTCTGGAGTGACTTAAGGGTTGGTGGTCTTTTAGAGTAGTGCCCTCCAGGGCTTGGATTTGGGGCGCGTCATCACGGAACATCCTCCGTTGTCGGACTTTGCGTTTAGGCGAGCCCCAATTTTCAGAGTAGATGAGGCACCAGGAGAGAGCGAGCAGGGCATTTTGCTGCCAGCTTCATGCAAATCTCGCGAGAGACCGGAGAGTGATGCTGGGATTGTTTCTGAACGGAAGTCTCCTGAACGGAAGCCCTGAGCAGTAACATGGATTCATCGGGTGAGGAAAATCATGTCTGAACGGCATTTGAGAGTCCTGCTGATTGATGACGATGAAGAAATGTATCTGCTGGTGCGGGGACTGCTCTCGCAATCGGGAACGTACCAGTTCCATGTGGACTGGACTCCTCATGGGGAGTCCGGAAGGGAGCAGATTCGTCGCGGGGGGCATGATGCGTATCTCGTGGATTCACGTCTGGTGGCCATGAATGGCTTGGAACTGGTCCGGCATGCCATTCAAGAGGGCTGCCAGGCTCCACTCATTCTTCTGACCGATTATGGTGAACAGGATATTGAGGTCCTGGCATTGCAGACCGGGGCGGCGGATGCCTTAGTCAAGGCGAATCTGGATGCGGACAGCCTGCAGCGTTCCATTCGTTATTCTCTGGAACGTCAGCGGCGGGAGCAGGTGGAAGCATCGCTGATGGATTCGGAAGCGCTGTACCATTCGCTCATGCAGAGCCTGCCGGTGTGCGTGCTGCGAAAAGATCTGGAAGGCCGGTTTATCTTCGCCAATCAGGCTTATTGCGATTTCACCGGTTCGACATTTTCCGAGATCCTGGGCCGAACCGATTTTGATTTTTCTCCCCCGGAAGTGGCTGAGAAATTTCGTCGTGATGACCGCCATGTGGCAGCCACGGGCCAGCAACTTCGCAGTATCGAAGTGAACGAAACGGATGGACGCGTAGTCTGGGTGGAAGTGATCAAAACCGCTGTCCGTGATGCCCAGGGACGGATTGTCGGAACTCAGGCCATCTTCTGGGATGTGACAGAACGACAACTGGCGGTGCAGGCGCTTCAGCAGGCCAAAGAGGCGGCCGAGTCTGCCAGTCGATCCAAAAGCGAGTTTCTGGCGAATATGAGCCACGAAATTCGGACCCCGCTGAATGCCGTAATTGGCATGACGGAACTGGTACTGGAAACTCCGCTGAATTCCATGCAGCGTGAATATCTGAATATGGTGCTGAGCTCCGGCGAATCCTTGTTGTCGGTGATTAACGACATTCTGGATTTTTCCAAGATCGAAGCCGGGAAACTCGACCTGGATCAGCGTGTCTTCGATCTGCGTGAGACTTGCGGAGATACGATGAAATCGCTGGCATTGCGGGCGCGCAGCCAGTCCTTGGAACTTGTCTGTCACATTGCTCCGGATGTGCCGGCAAAAGTCTCCGGCGACCCCCAGCGATTAAGGCAGGTGCTCGTGAACCTGGTGGGAAATGCGATTAAGTTCACGGAGGTCGGCGAAGTGATGCTGGATGTTCAAATTGCCTCCATCGATGCCGAACATGTGCTGCTGCACTTCGAAGTTGCGGATACGGGAGTCGGCATTCCTGCGGACAAGTTGCCCACGATCTTTGAAGCCTTTGTTCAAGCGGACTCCGGTTCCACGCGTCGTTATGGCGGAACGGGACTGGGACTCACCATCTCTGCCCGATTGATTGAACTGATGCAGGGACACATCTGGGTCGACAGTGAACCGGGACGCGGAAGCCGGTTTCATTTTGAAATTCCCTTCATCATCTCACAACAGAACTTACCGGAGATTCCGGTTGAAACAGCCGTGCGTATGTCCGGAACACGCGTGCTGGTGGTGGATGACCACGAAACAAATCGACGGATTTATCAGGAGATGTTGAAGAACTGGCAGATGCAACCCGTCACAGCGGTCAATGCCAAAGAGGCCATGGCACTTCTGATTGCCGCGGAACGCACAGGCTTTCCCTTTCGCCTGATGATTTCCGATGCCGAAATGCCGGACGTGGATGGATTCACACTGGTGGAACGGATGCGGCGGGACCCAAAGCTGGAACAGACGCTGGTGATCATGTCCAGTTCTGCGGACCGTCCCACCGATTCTGTCCGTTGCCGCGAATTGGGGATTGCAGCCTGTCTGATCAAGCCTGTGAAGCAGTCGGAACTCTTCAACTCGATCATCGAGGCACTGGGAGTCACGCTTCCCGAAGAGACCGTTCTTGCCGGCAAAGCAGTTCAACCCGCTTTGCCTCCCATGAAAATCCTGCTGGCGGAAGATAATCGTGTCAACCAGAAACTGGTTGTGGGTCTGCTGGAGAAATGGGGACATCGGGTCACCATTTCCGACAATGGTCTGGAAGCGGTCAAAGCGTTTCAGACCGACCCGTTTGACCTGCTGATCATGGATGTCCAGATGCCGGAAATGGACGGACTGGAAGCGACTCGAAAGATTCGGGAGTGCGAACTAAAAACCGGTCAGCATGTCCCCATTATCGCCATGACGGCACACGCCATGACAGGGGACCGGGAACAGTGCCTGCAGGCTGGAATGGATGGATATGTTTCCAAGCCGCTGCGCATGCACGAACTGTATCAGGCCATTGCCAACCTGTTTTCAAAAACGGAAGATGAGCCTGTACCGCCGGCCCGGTTCCTGAACTGGGAAACGGCTTTGCAGACATGTGCCGGCGATCAGCCATTGATGCTGGATGTGATGCAAACATTCCTTGAAGAAGTTCCACAGCTGATGGAGAAACTGGAAGCTGCCTGGAACTCCGGAGAGGCTGCAACGGCAGTCCGGCAGGCGCATACTATTAAAGGGTCGCTACGGCCATTTGGTGAGACCGCTGCCGGAAATACTGCTCGACAACTCGAAGAACAGGCTCGGGTCGCCGTCTCACCAGAGTGGATACCGGTGCTGCAAAGACTTAAAACGGAGTTGGCTCCGGTACTGCTGGAAGTTTCCCAAGTGGTTCAAGAGGGTATGAAGGATCGACAGGCATGACCGCATCAACTTCACAATTCCGTATTGATTTCCCGAGAGCGATTCGCGTTCTCCTCTGTCTGTCGGGCCTGTTCGGCGGATTGTTTGTTCAATCGGCAACTGCTGATGAACCTCCTGCAGGTCAGAAATCCAAAGCGGAGCTGGAAACGACGTTATCCAATCAATTACTGATCTTGAATGTGCGCGTGTCTCAGCGGGCTCCCTCCGTCCGATTGTTCTCCGAGCGCGGCGATCTCCATTTCTTTCTGGGACGGTTCAGCAAAGCGGTGGCTGATTATCAGAAAATGGTCGAAATCGATCCGCAACAGGAAGCCGGTCACTGGCGACTGGGGCTTGCCCTGTTTTATGACGGCCAATACGAAGCTGCGGCAGATCAGTTTGACCGCTGTGATCGCATCGATCGGGTGGATCGTGAAAATGGAATCTGGCGATACTTCTCTCAATTGAAAGCATTTGGAAAAGCAGAAGCCCGGAAGCAATTGATCAAGTATGAAAAAGCGGACCGCGCGCCGTTTGGAAAAATCTACCAGTTGTTTTCCAGCGAACTGACTCCGCAGCAGATCCTGGATCAGATTCAATCTTCTCCGCTGGAAGATGCGGAACGACAGAAGCAGCTGTTTTATGCCCATTTGTATCTGGGACTGAACGGTATTATGGAATCGGACGTGGAACAGGGACGGCGATCTCTGCAGGCAGCCGTTGAGAGCACATGGCCGCAGCAGGCAGGTTATGGCCCGAATTATATGTGGCATGTGGGGCGGCTGCAGCTGGACTTGCTTCCTGCGGTCAAGAAGTGAATGGCAGCAGTCTGACTCTGCTGGAGCAAATTCGCTAAAATACCGGGTGGTTCCGGCTCAACTCCGGAGAACAGTTCCCGACCGTACTGCAATTCCGCTTTCGACTCATGATATTTCTGAACTCGGCATTGTTGATTGGCCTGGGACTCGTCACGATTCCGGTCATTCTGCATTTTCTGATGAAGCAGAAGCCGAAGAAGCTGATCTTTCCCGCTTTGCGACTCTTGCAGCAAGTTCAACGTCAAAGCGTGCGCCGTTTGCGGATGCGTCATTTTGTATTGATGTTGCTGCGGATGCTGGCACTGGCGGCGATTGTGTTTGCACTGGCCCGACCCTCTGTGCCGCCGGCAAATTACAGTTTGACGAACTGGGAACTGGTCACACTCGTGATCGTGATCCTGTCTGGTGTGATCACGTTTATGATTGGGACCCGACGATTGCGTCGGACCGCTCAGAATCAGCATCTCATACAGCAACAGACCAGTACGCTTCGAAACAGAACCACTCTGGCGACGCTGGCAGCGATTCTACTACTGGTCGGCTGGCCTTATCAGCGCCGGATTGCCGCTGAAATCGTCGATCCCCGTCCCACCACGGAGTTGAATCTGCCGGTTGCAGGCGTACTGATTTTCGACAACTCCTTAAGTATGTCTTATCTGCAGGCGGGGCAGGATGCACTGGACCAGGGACGGCGCATCGCGAAAGCTCATCTGCAATCTCTGCCTCCTGGAAGCCGCGTGGCCATTGGCGAGACCGGCAGCGACCGTCCGATTCCATTTCAATCGACACTCAATTCGGCGGTTTCCCGGATCGATGGACTGGAAGTCGTTCCCGTGTCCGTTCCCATGGACGATCGGATTCGTGAAGCCCTGAAATCGCACGAAGATGATCGGCGGCGCGTGCTGGCGGATCAAGCCGATCAGGCGGATCAAGATCGCAAAGATCGATACATTCGCCGGATTTATGTCATCACGGATCTGGCGAAGTCTGCCTGGCGGCCAGCTGGCAGCTCCATCCTCAAAGCCGAACTGGAAAAGCGGAAGCAGGTCAATCTCTATCTTGTCGACGTGGGACGTACCGACAGTCATGACCAGGCGATTATCAATGTCAATCTGTCGCGTGATCGGATTCCCGTGGGGGGTGAACTGGTGGTCTCCACAACGGCCCGCTCTCAAGGCAAGGATGTGGCAGAGCAGGGGATCGAACTGCTGCTGGAAAGCAACCAGGATGAACTGCTCAAGCAGGGACAGGCGACTGTGAAGCTGGATGCCAATCTCCCGGTGCAAACCCAGTTTCCCATGCTGAGCGGAATCAACACGAAATGGATACAAGGCGAAACACGGCTGATCGGCTCAGATCCACTGATGTTTGATAATAACCGTTATTTTACGGTGGAAGTGAGTGAGGCACCGGAGATCTTAGTCGTCAGTCCAAACGAAAATACCGCACAAGCCTGGATGGCCGCACTGGCACCCTATGATCGTGCGAGTGTTTCACTCAATAAATTTCGCCCTCATTTCGAACGCATCGACAGGATTAAGGAATTAACTCTTTCTAAATATCCAAATATCACTCTTTTGAACTGCCCTCGTATCTCTGACGATGTCTGGTTCCAGTTAAGTAAATATGTGGAAGAGGGGGGAGGATTAATTATCATCCTGGGAAGTGCCGAGATTTCTGCTGCCAGTTATAATCGTGCTCCGGCACAGACATTTCTGCCTGCCCAGCTGGATTCCTGGCATCCGATCGGGGAATGGAATTTTCTGGTCGAAGCCCGCAATCATCCGCTCTTTTCTATTTATCGCCGACTGGAGAATTTCGGATCGTTTTCGATGTTCGAAAATCTGGTGTATGTCACCCGGTTCTGGAAAGTGACTCCCGCCCAGGGAGCCAACGTGCTGGCGACGTATAGTGATTCAGAACACTGGCCGGCCATTATCGAGCGGAGTTATGGAAAAGGACGGACCGTCATGCTGACGACGGCGGCCAACTTGCCCGATAACCCGAATGACCGCTGGAACAATCTCCCCAGTCCGTTGCTGGATGCCTGGCTGTTTCTGGCATTCGTAGAGCAGGTCACGGATTATGTTTCGCGGTTTGGAGACGTGCAGCATCAGTTTCTGTCGGGACAGTCTCCCGTTGTGCATTTCTCTCCTGCTGCGGAAGAGCGGACTTATCTTTTGAAGTCACCCGATTTAAAGCAATCACGGCATGTCCTGGGGGCGAATGAAACCCGACTGGTGTTTAAAGACGTGAGTGTGCCGGGACATTATCAACTTACGTCCGCGACCTCCCGCGATGCGGAGGGAGCATTTAGCATCAATGTCCCTCCAGAAGAAAGCGATCTGACGCGCCTGACTCTGTCCGATCTCGACGATCGACTGGGAAAAGACCGCTATAAAGTTTCAGAAAGCCTGGAAAAGCTGAAAGATGATATTAATGCCGCGGATCTGGGGCAGGAGATTTTCCCGCTGCTGCTGGTGCTGGTGGTCGTGATCTTTTGCGGCGAACACCTGGTTGCAAATCGATTCTATGAGAATCCATTGAGTTCGGCGCAAAGCTGACAGCCTGTTGAAAAACCATGGAATTTCGGCCAGACAGAAATGTCCGGCCCACTTTTTTCAATGATCCAGCAGCTTCCGGTGGCACAGACATTTCTGTCTGTGTATTTTTCAACAGGCTGTTAACCCTTGCACTTGCGAGTCGGCAGAAACCTTGCCTTCCCATGCTACTTTCAATAAAGCGAACGCCCTGCATCATGCGACAGGCAATGTCACTGGAGACGACATTAGAGCACATGACTCCCGCATTGGCCGCGTTCCGCCGCGAGGCGAGCAGTCTTTCATCAAGTGAAACGCGCGCTGCGCGGGCCCAGGCCAGAGCAACTTGCTCTAATTAATGAAGAATCATTAACGAAGAATCTTGTTCAGAGGGCTTCTTTCAACACGGTGGGACGGTTGAATGTCTGTCCGGGCTGAAGTTTTCCTTCCAGCTCATGTGCATCCAGCGCATACAGCGGGCTGATTTCGACCGGGATATTCTTGCCGACAATTCCTCCTGCTGCTTCGATCCATTCCCGTGCCAGGTGGAGCAGGGCAGCCCGACTGCTGGCAGGGGAATCGTTTCCTTCCGCATTTTTGACCGGATTAAACTCTCGTTTGCGCAGCCCTTCCACGACCATGGCAGTTTTCGCGTGAGGGAGTGCGTCAAAGATAAACTGTTCAAACTTATAGGCGTTCGGTTCGGCAGGATTGATCAACTCTCCCGAGTCGTTAATACAGGCCACTTTTTTATGAGCGACGTGGAACGGCAGGGAGAGCTTATTTTTGAGAAGCTTTTCGATAAATACTCTTTTAAAGACATGGATCGCAGTATTTCCCGCCCAGAAGACAAGTGTGCCGTCCGCCTGTTTGCGGCGGGCCAGTTCTTCGGGGAGATCGCTATATTCAATGATTTCCGTTTTGCCGTCGATGGTGGCCAGGACCCCCATTTTTTCTTCCGGACTGGTTTTCGTCACCACCTTGGTGGTGAGATCGGAATTATTCTGGAAATGAAAACCGAGCAGGGCCGGGTCGCAGACAATGGCCGTGGGATTATCAACCTGATGATAATAAAGATGTTCGATATTACGATCCCGCATGACTCCCAGCATACCGGTTGCTTCCAGCGCGCGCAACATGCCTCCGTGTCCATCCGGACTGGTGAGAATCCGATCTTTCTCTTCCATCAGCATGCGACCGGTCTCCGCATCGACAGCGGGGAGCGACGACTGCTGAAAGAAAAAGACGTCGTCCTCGCTGAGACCAAAATACCGGTTCTGTTCGAAAAATTTGACGGTCTCGCGGTGCGTGGCCTCGCTGGTCATCACAAAATAGGGAATGGCCACACCGGCTCGAAGCGAGCGGGCCAGCACCTGCTCACATAAGATCTGAAACAGCGTGCGGTCACTGACCGGACCAATCGGAAACATCCCCTTGGGAGCATCAAAACCAAGCCGCGAGCCCTGTCCCCCGGCCACCAGAATGGCTCCAATACTCCCCGATCGAAGAAGTTCTTCCCCTTCTTCAACAGCCTGTTTTTGCTGTTCTCGATCGGATTGCGTTCGTGGAATGCGCACCAGTTGTTGCGGCGATGTGGCCCGGGCGGCACGCGCAGCAACGGATTCACCGTCGGCCACAGGCAAAGCACGATCCCGAATCAGTTGCTGCATCAGCGGAAAGTCGATGGATTGAATCTGGCCAATCAGATTCTGTTGTTGTGGGGGAGTGAGTTCGTCCCAGAATCGGACAAGATGTTCCTGCCCCGCCTGTTGCAGGGTTTTCAGGATTTCCGGTTGAATTTGCTCGGATGTATTCATGAATGATTCAGACCTCCGGTGTGGTGCGACCACTCTGCCCTGGCAGGCTTCTGAGCCTGAGCCCACGCAACGAACTGTTTCTGACAGTATGCTTTCTCTTTACAGCTGAAACACCAACCACCGCAAAACGAAACCCGTTCGTATGGTGTTCATCTGCTTCGGCTGGCAGCCTACCACATGCTCGTCCAATTCTAAACGGCATCTTGCTTGAGCCTCTTCAGGAAAAAAGCAGAGAATTTTCAATCTTGAGAGACTTGGATTCAATCCATGAGTGTATCTCGATAGAATCTACCGACCACTGAAAATTTCAGATGGTCACATTCCATTCCCGAGAGCTTTGTCAATTTTAAAAATCAGGGTAGGTCTTAACGCAAAGTCCGACAACGGATGACGTTTCGCGATGACGCATCCTAAAACCAAGCCCTGACAGGGCACGAGAGCAAGTTGCTCTGGCCCGGGTCCGCGAGCGCGTGTTTCAGCTGATGAAAGGCAACTCGCCGCGTGGCGGGACGCGATCTCTGCGGGATTAATGCACTCTAACTCCTTCGAGGCTCATGACAACAGGATTTGCCATTGTCGGAACCGGGATGATTTCCCGGTATCACGCCCAGGCCATTGCCGCGATTCCCGATGCGCAGCTGGTGGGCTGTTTCAACCACAATCCCGAACGGGCCACGGCATTTGCCAATGAATTTGACTGCCAGGCATATTCCAGCCTGCCAGAGCTGCTGGCGAATCCGGACATTCATGTGGTGACAATCTGCACTCCCAGCGGAGCCCATCTGGACCCGGCCCTGGCGGCCGCCCAGGCGGGCAAGCACCTTCTGGTCGAAAAGCCGCTGGAAGTCACATTGGAACGGTGTGATGCGATGATTTCCGCATGTGAAGCTGCGGGAACGCTTCTGGGAGCGATTCTTCCATCCCGGTTCAGTCCGGCCAATATGGCTTTGAAGCAGGCGATTGAAGCTGGGAGATTTGGCCGGCTGACACTAGGTGATACCTATGTCAAATGGTGGCGCTCACAAGAATACTATGATGGCGGGGGATGGCGGGGCACCTGGGCACTGGATGGTGGGGGAGCCTTCATGAATCAGGCGATTCACAATGTGGATCTGCTGTACTGGTTCATGGGAGAGGTGCAGGAAGTCTGCGGCCTCACCAGCACACTCGCCCACGAGCGGATTGAAGTGGAGGATGTCGGCAATGCCATCGTCCGCTTCAAAAATGGAGCACTGGGTACGCTGGAGGCCAGCACCAGCGTTTTCCCCGGTCTGCTCAAGAAGACCGAAATTCATGGCACAACCGGCTCCGCGATTGTGGAACAGGATTCGATCATTTTGTGGGATTTCCAGACTCCACAGCCTGATGATGCGGCCTTACTGGGAAAATATGGTGCAGGAAATGAGGTGACCGGAGGAGCCGCAGATCCAAAAGCGATTTCCTTCATCGGGCATCAGCGGCAGTTCGAAGATTTTATCGCAGCCATTCGAGAGCATCGACAACCGGTGATCAATGGACACGAAGGCCGTAAAAGTGTGGAATTAATCCTTGCAATCTACGAATCTTCCCGCACCGGACAACGTGTTCGCCTGTCTTGAGCGTGTTGCGATGCAATGAGAGCAAGTTGCTCTGGCCGGGGCGCCTTCGATTGATGAAAGACTGCTCGCCATGTGGCGGAACGCGGTCCATGCGGGAATCATGTGCTCTCATCATTCCCGGTTGGGGCAGGGTGGCGAGTGCTCCACATTTTTGGCGATTTCCATCAGCAAAGGCCCCGTCACAATGACTCCTTTGGGTAATCGTTTCACTTCTTCCAGCACCTGGATAACCTGGGATTCTTTGAACTGAAAGCCCAGTTCCTCCAGGCGATGTCGCACTGCACGGCGTCCGCTGTGCCGACCGAGGACGAGATGGATCTCCCCGGCGCCGGTCAGTTCCGGTCGATAAGGCAAATAGGTGTCGGGGTGTTTCAGCAATCCGTCCTGGTGAATGCCGGCTTCGGTCGCAAAAATGTTCTGCCCTGCGACGGGTTGATTCACCGGGATTGGAATTCCAGAAAGTTCTGACACCATCTGGCACAGCGGCGTGAGTTGTTTCAAATCCAGTTGATCGGGCATGCCAAATTCATCCGGATGCAGTGCCATTGTCAGGGCGACCTGTTCCAGTGCAGTATTTCCCGCCCGTTCGCCAATTCCATTAATCGTCCCCTGAACGACATTCACCCCCTCCTGAATAGCTGCCAGTGTATTGGCCACAGCCAGCCCCAGATCATTATGGAAATGGACCGCCAGGAGAGCCCGGTCAAGATTGGAAACCTGGTCCTGAATACGGCGGATCATGTCGCGAGACTTTTCAGGAGTACAAATTCCAACGGTGTCGGGAAAGCCGATCGTCGTGGCTCCCGCATCAATCGCTGCCCGGTAGACCTCCATCAGGAAATCGGCTTCCGTACGACTGGCATCTTCCGGACTGAACGCCACGATGTCGAAACGCTCGGACGCAAACGCGATCGAATCACAAATCAACTGCAGAATTTCGCTACGGGATTTCTGCAGTTTGTGCTCACGATGCAGCGGACTGGTGCCGCAAAACAGGCTGACTCCACGCTTGTGTTGAGGGCGTCCCGATAACGCTTCATCGGCCTGTTGAATATCGTCCGTAAGAGTTCGGCATAATGCCGTGAGGATCGGGCGTTGAATGACTGGAACCATCATCCGGATGGCTTCCACATCCGCGGGGGATGAAGCTGGGAATCCGGCGTCCAGCGAATGGACTCCAAATGCCTCCAGAGCCTGGGCGATTTTCAGTTTTTCGTGCGGCTCCAGAGTTGCTCCAGGCATCTGTTCGCCGTCACGCAATGTTGTGTCGCTAAAAAGGATTCGCCCGCTGCGACGATGATGCCGGATGATCTCCCGTTTGATGCGGTGCTTGACGGTACGGGTGAATCGAGAGAAGAAACCCGCCATATTTTCAACACACCCAGGTCACAAAGATCACGTAAAGTTCTGACGATCAAATCCGGCAAATCCGGCTGCAGGACAATCGCTCCGCTCTTGGGGTACACCGCGGCTTAGAGTCTGTCCGGAAAGGTCAATTTGGGCTGCGATCGGCTCTTTTGCGTTCTGAACTTCGTCAGCCTGTATCGACGAATTCTGGGAATTCGCCTGCTTCGGCTTCCTTGTCAGAACACAAACCGCTCGATCTCGCCTGACAAAGCACCTTTCCGGAGAGACTCTTAGAGCAAGTTGCTCTGGTCTGAGCCCGCGCAGCCCACGTTTCGATTGATGCAAGGCGACTCGCCGCGTGGCGGAACGCGGCCCATGCGGGAGTCATGCGCTCTCGCCTGTTGAAAAATGACCTGCTCCCATCTTTCACCAGATGATAAGTACGAAATTGTCAATATTCTGGAACGGTGTTCTGGAACGGTTTCGGCTCGGCAGTGGCCTCGCCCTTCCGAAATTCAACAGGCATCTCGGCCAGACAGAAATGTCCGGCCCACTTCTTCAATGATCCAGAAACTCCCGGTAGCACAGACATTTCTGTCTGTGCGTTTTTCGACGGACTGTTAACGTGTGTTAACCGGGCGGTGTGAACTGGAAGCGTTCGCATTGGCGGAAGAACGTCAGTGGGTTCTCATAGACGATTTTGCGAATCGTTGCATCGGGATGCCCGCGACGCTTCATTTCCTGAATAAAATCTGGGACCGCGAGTGGATTACTCGGTCCCCAGTCTCCGGCTGAGTTCACCATGATGCGCTCATCTCCATAGCGTTCGATGATATCTGCAGCCCGGGCAGGAGTGCATTTGGTGGTGGGATAAAGCGTCATCCCGCACCAGAAACCGTTCTCGACCGCCAGTCGGACAGTGTGTTCTTCCACGTGATCAATGCAGACGCGGTGAGGAGGGATCTCTTTTCGCTCCTGCAACATATCCACAATCATTCTGGTCCCTTTGAACTTATCCTGAAGATGCGGCGTATGAATGAGGACCAGTTCATTCGTCTTTGCAGCCAGATCCAGGTGCTCACGAAACACGGTGGATTCGTTCGGTGTATTTTTATTGAGTCCGATTTCACCAATCCCCAGAACGCCCGGACGATTCAGGAATTCCGGAATCATCGCGATCACCTCACGTGAGAGCGGAATATTTTCAGCTTCCTTGGCATTGATGCACAGCCAGGTGAAATGCTGGATTCCTGACCAACCTGCCCGGCGTGGTTCGAAATCTGTCAGTTGATGAAAGTAGTCACGAAAACCATCGACCGTGCCCCGATCAAATCCCGCCCAGAACGCAGGTTCGCTGACCGCCACACACCCCATACGAGCCATACGCTCATAGTCGTCAGTGGTTCGGGAGACCATGTGAACATGCGGATCGATGTAATACATTATGCCTGTAACTCCTTGAATGACAATTGTTTGTCACATCGTGGGATCACGAGTTCCTGCATGAGTTACACTCTACAGCGACGCTCTCTTGCCGGTGGTATGGCAGACGTCCGCCACCCTGCCAAATTCGTCGAGAGCCACGTGGTATTGATTGTTCCCTTCCAGCCGATGCACGGTCAGATGGTAGGCCTCAGCCGTTTTCGCGAGATACGGACGCTTGTCTGCTGGATTGAGAGCCCGCAGACGTCCCCACGAGCCATCGCCCAAATAAACCAGTCCGTTGGGATCATACAGTCCATCGGTAAGCGGAATTGTGCGTTTGAATGTATGATCGTGATGCTCCAGCACAGCGTCCACTTTGTAGCGATCGAACAGAGGACACCAGTGTTCACGCTGCAGAAAGCCAGTGCCGGGCTTGTCACCAGTCCCATTGGCCGCGCGGTATGACGGCCAGGCGGGCACATGATTTGCCACAATCAGATGCTGTCGATCCTGTCGCTCAGAGAGAGTTTTTTCCAGCCAGTGAGTCTGTTCCCCGTCAATGGGTGAAATGTGACCAGTGTCCAGAAGCACAATACTCATATAATCGCCGAAATCCAGCACATTGTAAGTGGTCTCAGGGAACAGGCCATCGAAGACACTCAGGTACTGGGGCGCACCTTTTCTGGAGTGATGAGCTGAGCTATCCACTTCATGATTTCCTATGCAGGAGATCAGAGGAATGAGTCGGCCCGCCGAGTCGACCATGCCAGCCCGGTAGTTTTCGAGATATTTGATGAAAGTGGCTGGTTTATTCCCATTGTCATAGGCCAGATCGCCTCCCATCAGGACAAATCGCGGATCTTGACTGGCTGCAACGCGGTTTGTGTTCGAGGCATGATCGTTGACCCCGGAATCGCCCCCCGAAACAAATTGAATGGTGTCGGTCGCTTTGGCGGGCATGGTTCGGAAGCGATTGACGGCCTCCGGCGATCCAATGCGAAACTGATATTCGGTATCGGGCTGAAGACCTGTCAGTTCCGAACGGAAGACTTTGGAATCGGTATTTGAAACGTCTTTTTTTCGAACCGGAACGGCTTGCCAGTCTTCTTTTTCGAGTCGGGCAAATTCAATCTGGGCGGGAGCGGTCCCTGCTTCCCCAATCCACTGAATGGTCATGGTTGTGCAGGGATCGTCCTGCCAGGTAAGAAACAACGAGTCTGGACCAACAACTTTCGCTGCATGGCCGGCGCTTCCGGGTGACGTTTTCGCCTGCAGAGTGCCAGAGCCAGCAAAGAGACCTGCGGACAGGCCAGTGAGAGAAACCCCCAGAAACCCTCTACGATTCACATTCGTCACGCGTTTTCTCCTAGAGCATCAGGCGATGGAGTCCAGATGTTTGCTTATCGATAATATCGTTATTCGGCGCCGGAGGAAAATGACCTGTCTGGAATTCCGAAATTCTATGCGGGATAGAGCAAGTTGCTCTGGCCTGGGCCCGCGCTGCGCACCTTTCGATTGATGAAAAGCGACTCGCCGCGTGGCGGAACACAGTCGATGCGAAAGTCATGCGCTCTCAATGCGTTCTACTCAAAATGAAACTTGAGAAATGTCGTCTCGACCCCTTTCTCCAAAGTTGTCTATACTCCCGCCCCAACGGGAAACAATACGGCTTGGATGCAAGAGCAGGTTGCTCTCACCTGTATCCGCGGAACAGTGTTTTGATTGATGAAATGCTTCATGCCGCGAGGCAGGACCCGGCCCATACGGGGTGAATGCACTCTCAGGGAAAACGACGATGGCACGTGCGAAATCCATTCATGAAAAGCTTTCCGAACTCTCTGGAAACTTATGGTGGAGCTGGCAGCCGGATGTCACCGCACTCTTTCGGGAAATCGACCCGATCCTCTGGTCGAAGGTGTCTCACAATCCCATTCTGCTGCTCCGGGAATATACGCCGGATAAACTCGAATTGAGAGCCCGGGAGATCGTGCTGCATTCTCGTGTCAATGCCGCATATCGCGACTGGCAGGAGTACATGCACTCGAAAGAGACCTGGGGGGATACCCATGCGGGCGTGCTGGGATTTCGACCAGCAGCCTATTTCTCTGCCGAGTTTGGCCTGCATGAATCGTTTCGAATCTATTCCGGCGGCCTGGGAATTCTCTCCGGCGATCACCTGAAAAGCGCCTCGGACCTGGGAATTCCGCTGGTCGGAATCGGTCTATTTTATCAGGAAGGATATTTCACCCAGCGGGTGGATCAATCCGGCTGGCAGCAGGAAGACTATGCGCTGGCGGACCCGGCCGATTTGCCAATGAACGAGGCCACAACTCCCGACGGAGATCCCCTGATCATCTCCATTCAAATGCGGTCCGGAACGATTCATGCCAAAGTCTGGCAAATGGATGTGGGACGGATTCCGCTGTATCTGCTGGACACGAATGTCGAACAGAATTCCCCGGACGACCGCAAACTGACAGCTCGTTTGTACGGCGGCGATCAGCGGATTCGAATCCGTCAGGAACTACTGCTGGGAGTGGGAGGAGTCAAAGCGCTTTCGGCCCTGGGAATCAAACCGCGGGTCGTGCATATGAACGAAGGGCACTCCGCATTTGCTCCATTAGAAATTATCCGCATGCGGATGAATGATGATGGACTCTCCTTCGACGATGCCCTTCGTGAAACCGCCGCCATGGGATGTTTCACCACTCACACCCCGGTGCCGGCGGGGCACGATCGTTTTGATGGCAACTTGATTGAAGAACATCTGGGGCCCATTCGCGATGCTCTGGGACTGGACCATCAGGGACTGATGGGACTGGGGCGTGTCGATCCGCACAATCATGGTGAAAGTTTCTGCATGACGGTCCTGGCCTTCAAAACCAGCCGGTGGGCAAATGCCGTTTCGAATCTCCACGGAGTGGTCAGCCGCCGGATGTGGCGGAACTTGTGGCCCTGGCGGACGGAAGAAGAAATTCCGATCGGTCATATCACCAACGGAGTCCATGTGAGTACATGGCTGGCGCAGCAGATGCGAATTCTGTACGATCGTATGTTGCCCACGAAATGGCATCTGAAAACGGGTGAACCGCAGGTCTGGGCAGAATTTGACCGGGTCCGATCGACCGAATTATGGGAGACCCATCAGTCATTAAAAAATCGCCTGATCCTGCATGCCCGTTATCGACTGGCAAAACAGGCACGCCGATATGGACTGAGTGAAGATGTCATCGAAACCTTTTCCAATCTGCTCGATCCGCAACATTTGATGATCGGGTTCGCCAGGCGATTCGCTCCCTACAAGCGGGCAGACCTGATGATGCGTGACATGGAAGTCCTGGAACAGATTGTCAACGACTCCGATCGCCCAGTGCAGTTCGTCTTTGGGGGAAAATCTCACCCGGCAGATGAATTCGGCAAGCAGATCATGCAGCGGATTTATCAACTTTCACAGGAAGCTGCCTTTAAAGGGAAGATCGTGTTTCTGGAAGACTATGACATCAACCTGGCCAGATATCTGGTGCAGGGAGTGGATGTCTGGCTCAACAATCCGCGGCGGCCTTTGGAAGCCTCCGGCACCAGCGGGCAAAAAGTGGTCCTGAACGGGGGACTCAACCTGTCCATTCTCGATGGCTGGTGGGCCGAAGCCTACGACGGCACTAATGGTTTTGCGATTGGCGACGGCCTGATTCATGCCAATCAGGAAATTCAGGATCAACGTGATGCTGAATCGCTGATCCATGTGTTACGCGAAGAAGTCATTCCCTTATACTACCAGCGAGATCAGGACGATGTGCCGATGGAATGGATTCGTATGATGAAGCGGGCCATCCGTACACTCGGCTGGAGATTCAACGCCGATCGAATGGTGATGGATTACGTCACCAACGAATATGTTCCCGCTGCCGGCAGCACCAGTTGCAGCATGGCGACAACCTGGTAACGACCGTGCGGACCATGCTTGCGAGCCGGTCTAGAGCAGGTTGCTCTCGCCTGGGTCCGCGCAGCGAGTGTTTCGGCTGGTGAAACGCAACTCGCCGCGCGGCGGAATGCGGTCGATGCGAGGTGAATGCGTTCTAATGGCTTTTGGGTTTGGCCTGTTTCACCTCGAATGCCAGGGTGCTGATTCCTTTTTCAGGGATCTCGCATTTCAACGTACTGGAGGTGTTGAACTCGGGAGCCACCTGATCTTCCACGATATCAATCATTTGCTGATCATTCGGGTCATCGTATGCTTTTCGCTGTCCAACAACTTTGGATGAAGAGATCTGCACCAGTTTGGAGCCCGGCGGCACTTTGGCGGAAAAATTCCCTGCTTGAATCACTGCTCCCGCAGTCGCCCCTTGACCATCCGCCGGATTAAATGTCAATGACCCGGACTCCAACGGCTGCCCGTCCATGGTGACTGTCCCGGCCACCGGAACGGTCACCACCCCACCTGCGGGATCACCACATCCAGAGAAGGCTCCCGCCACCAGCAGACTGAATATGATTAAAAAACCTCGACCGAAATCATTTTTCATCAACGGAAACCTTTAATAAACAATAGCCTGAATCAGCAGGTTGCAAAACTTGCCTTGAGCAGGCTAACGAGCGTGTGGGTGTGATTCGAGGATCTGTCAGAACAGCGTAATCTGCACCATTCATTAAAATTCGCCAGCAAGATCACTGGCAGCGATGGTCGCCAAGGCCTGCCACGTTGTCAGATTGACACTATTGCTAATGAATCGGACCGAGCCATCGCACATTAAAACCTGGACGCCACCGGTATGCAGACTGCGAGCGGATTGTGCCCAGCCAGCTGGCGTGGTTGCACAGGGAAGACCGATTTGTGCCTGAGCTGCCGCATCTGGAATTGTCAGGCATCCACGGGGATTGTCCGCGACACTGGAGTTGGGGGTAGAGATGGTCATAAATGCATAACCAATCGAGTCGTCGTTAAAGATCGCTCCCCGTGTATCGACATCATCCGGATCGATCGCACGACGATTTTCCGACATCAAAAGGGTATTGGATGTCCCATCTGTAACATCACTGATCCGGGAAGAGCGGCCGTACAGGCTTTTTTTTCCTGTGGGATGATTAAATCCAAACAGTGCTCGCGTCACGCCATCCGTTCTTCCACTATCAGGAATACGAAAGTTTCCCCAACTCAGTACATAGTTTCCACGTACCCGTCCTCCATTCGTTCTGGCGCCCGAATCACTCGGGCACTGATAAATCGGGATAATAATACGTGCTAAAGCGTCGTTCGGTGAATCCGGCCATCCAATATTGAAATCCCATTTATTATACATCGACGACTGGTCGATATACGGCCAGATTCCAGGCACCCATGTCCGTCGAAATCTGTACGGATCGGTTGAGACTTCCTGTCCCGTGGCAGCATACGGGAAGACTCCGACGGTGTCATGGTAATTGTGCATCGCCAACCCGTACTGTTTCAGGTTGTTTTTGCACTGGCTGCGACGCGCCGATTCGCGTGCCTGCTGAACGGCCGGTAAAAGCAAGGCAATCAAGACAGCGATAATTGCGATCACCACCAGCAGTTCGATCAGCGTAAATCCTCGCTTGTGATGCAACATCATGTGAAGGCTCCACAAAAACGAACAGAACGATAATTTCGTGGCAACGAAACGACTAAGCGGAGAGAGGATCCTGAATCGATTTAAATCATCCGCACCGCACTCATAAAACCACGCAAACCTGCAACGAATTTGCTCGTCAAAAGTCAACTCGCTTTGGCTGTGAGACTTTTCGCGGATTTAAAATTCACCAATCACCTCGTTACCGGAAATTGTGGCTAAATATTGCCAAGTGTTCAGATTGATATTATTGCTGACAAATCGTACAGAACCATCGCACATCAAGGCCTGCACTCCTCCGGTATGCTGGCTTCTGGCGGCCTGATGCCATCCGGCTGGGGTCGCGGCACAGGGCAATCCAACGGCTGCCAGGGCTGCGGTATCAGCTGTGCATCCGCGCGGATTATCTGGCGACGTGGAATTGGGTGTGGCTAGCGTCATGAAGGCATAGCCGATCGAATCGTCATTCTGCAAGGCGCCTCGGGTGTCAGTATCACCCGAATCGAGAGCGCGGCGGTTTTCTGCCATGAGCAAGGTATTCGAAGTGCCGTCAGTGATATCACTGATTTTTGAGGAACGGGCTTCAGCTCCTCTCGCGCCGGTTGCATTGTCAAAGCCAAACAGCGCTTTCCCGATGCCATCCGTACGGGCGGGCGATGTTGAATCGCCTGGCTCTCTATAGATGCGAAAACTCCCCCAACTCAGTACATAATTCCCACGTTTATACGCATTATTAACCGTCGCTCCGTTATCGGAAGGGCATTTATACAAAGGGACTTCCACGGCACCTAAAGCAGCATTGGGGGCTTCATGAAAATTTTTTGTGAAGTCCCATTGGTTATACAGCGTGGCCTGATCGATATAGGGCCAGATTCCAACCACCCAGGTACGCCGTTTCGCGCCACCGGAATCGCGTGTCGCGGCATAAGGAAAGACCCCCACAGTATCGTGATAATTATGCATCGCGAGCCCGTACTGCTTCAGGGTGTTCTTGCACTGACTGCGGCGAGCGGCTTCACGGGCCTGCTGAACGGCAGGTAACAGCAGCGCAATGAGCACGGCGATAATTGCAATCACGACCAGGAGTTCAATTAATGTGAACCCCCGCTTACGAGAAGAGATCATCTCGAGGCTCCTGAGAAGAGAAATGAAGGGCAGACCGGGAAAATCAACGTCAGACCTGACGCGACAATCGCATTGACATTCAAAGATATAATCCAACCTCTTTATATTATATTGAATGTCAAGTGATGTCAACGGACATAATTTTGATTCCTTTGAAATTCGTCGACCTTGAATGGTCCGGATTCAAGAGATATCTCCATCTCCTATGGCTGCAAAAAAGACTTCCGGTAAGAAAATCACTCGTTCTGGCTTTCAGACAACGATTCGGCTCACTGATCATGAATTCGAAGAGTTTGAACGCGCGGCCGAATTCGAAGGGTTTTCCAGTATTGCTTCCTGGATGCTGGATCAGGCCAAATGGCGATCTGAACTTGTCAAATCCGCAATGGCGACAGGAGGCTGGATTGAAATCCGTGGTAAGAAAATCCTGATTTCGGATCTTCCGGCCGATGTGGTCGTCCCCGGTTCTTCGGACTCATCGGGGGAAAACCCATCACAACCGAAGTAATTTAGAGCCGCGAACAAGACTTCCGCACAAAATGGAATTTCCTCTCCGCGAGCAAGATCGCTACAGATTTTGTTAGAGGTTCTTCGGATCGTCAAAGACGAGAAGGATTCCAGAGGGGCAATTTATCAGATGTTCGCTGTGCGGAGAAAAGTGCTCGGCATACCACAAAAAAACGAGCATGGAATTGTTCCATGCTCGTTCGAATCGAAGGTCATTCTGCATGCACTGGATGTGCAAGCTGGAAGTCGCGAATCAGACCAGTCCCTGGGCGAGAGTGGCGCGGGAGAGTTTGAGGAAGGCGGCGATATTGGCTCCTCTCACCAGGTTTCCCGGAGATCCGAACTCTTCGGCAGCTTCCTTACAGGTCTGGTGAATGGAACGCATGATCTGCCGCAACTTGGCGTCGGTTTCCTCGAATGTCCAGGCTTCTCGTGAGGCGTTCTGCTGCATTTCGAGAGCAGAGGTGGCCACTCCGCCGGCATTGGCCGCTTTTCCGGGGCCAAAGAGTACGCCGGAATTCAGGAAGATCTGCACAGCATCGGGAGTGCTGGGCATATTGGCTCCTTCTCCCACCGCGATCACACCATTTTTCACGAGCAGGGCAGCATCTTTGCCGGAAAGCTCGTTCTGTGTGGCGGAAGGCATGGCAACTTCGCACGGCACTTCCCAGATGTTGCCTTCTTTCTGGTAGTGTGCCCCCTTGTGGATGGTGACATAGTCCTTGATGCGGCGACGTTCCACCTCTTTGAGCCGTCGTACGGTTTCGAAATCGATCCCCGCTTCATCCACAATGATGCCGTTCGAATCGCTCATGGCGACCACGCGGCCACCCAGTTGAGAAACTTTCTCCAAAGCATAAGTCGCCACATTTCCGGAACCGGAAATGACCACGCGCATCCCTTCAAAGGTCTTGTTGCGAGTCTTCAGCATCTCTTCGACGAAGTACGTGCAGCCATATCCGGTGGCTTCTTTGCGCACCTGACTACCGCCATACACCAGTCCTTTGCCGGTGAGGACGCCCGCTTCGAACTTGTTGGTCAGACGTTTGTACTGGCCGAACAGATAGCCAATTTCGCGGCCGCCGACGCCGATATCTCCTGCGGGAACATCTGTGTATTCTCCAATGATCCGCCAAAGTTCCGTCATGAAGGACTGGCAGAATCGCATCACTTCAGAGTCCGATTTCCCTTTGGGATCGAAATCTGAGCCCCCTTTGGCGGCCCCGATGGGCAGGCCGGTCAGGGAGTTTTTGAAAATCTGCTCGAAGCCCAGGAACTTCACAATTCCCAGATAGACAGAAGGATGAAACCGCAAGCCTCCTTTGTAAGGGCCCAGGGCACTGTTGAACTGCACGCGGAATCCGCGGTTGATCTGAATCTCCCCCTTGTCATCCTGCCAGGGGACTCGAAAAATCAGCTGCCGTTCCGGTTCGCACAAACGCTCCAGGACTTTCGCTTCTGCGAATTCGGGATGTTTGGCCAGAACCGGTCCGAGAGTCTCGACCACTTCCCGGACGGCCTGATGAAATTCGTCCTCTCCAGGGTTGCGTTTAATCACGTCCTGATAGATTGCTTCAAACTCTTCCGTTAGCGCCACGGAATTCTTCCTTTCTTCAGATTTTCAATAATGTGCCTCCGCGCCCATGGTGTGCCCACCTTGGTCTGATGGATGTTTGAACACTGCCCACACGGTGGTTGCCGTGCTCGCAATCTCTTCTCATCCTTCAACCCAAGCGTGAGGCAGCACTCGAGTGTCCCGCATTGCCGGCCAGCAGGCGACATCTTTCCACGGATGGCCCGCCCGACCCCAACAAAACAAACGATTTGAGCCTTGGGGGAGTGCAATAAAGAGAACGATTGCGGAATTTTCCGCTGCTTTCAAGCCCCCCGCCCACCTGAGCCACACGAATTCCGACCCTGGGGACTCTTCTAACGACTGATTAGCGTATCTTAACAGTTATCTGACCACAGTATAACCCAGCAGTAATGAAACAATCCCGTTTTGATCCCCTGGGATCATGCTGTTCCAAAAGTAAAGAACAGAAATTTCCTTGGATTCTCAAGCGGATTCCTGCAGATTGGCTTTGAGTTCAGCCCCCTTGTCTGGACCGTGTTTCGCCACACGGGAGACGGCGTTTTCGTCCATCAAAACTTGCAGTTGCGCGAACTCACAAGAGAGCAGCCTGCTTTAGAACATGTTGCTCTGGCCTGAGCCAGAGCAGCAAGCTTCGATTGATGAAAGATGACTCGACACGTGGTGGAACGCGGTCTCTGCGAAGTGAATGTGCTCTAATGAAACAGTGGGGCATCCGTCAGCTCTTCTTCGGGCACAGCCGCCGATTGCACGATTGGAATTGTGGTTGATTCCTGAGCGGGAACAGGGGCTTCTTTTTGCTCCGTGAACGGTTCACCGGCAGGGTCGATCGGCATGCCGATGATGCCGGCCTGTTCCCCCGCTACAAAAATGAGTCCCACCAGCAGTGCATAGGTAAACAGCGTCGAGCCCAAGGCGGGGCTGCCCCATTTGATAGCTGTTCCAAATGATTTTTTGATGCGGGGGAGTGGACCATTCCAGCCCACGGAATAGATCTCGTCCAGAAAGAGATGCGAGAAGAATCCCAGAGCCAGCCCGCCCCCCATCAACAGCTTGATAAAGGGGTTTGAACTGGGATACACAAGATACATCGACAGGCCGGCAATCCCCATGGCGGGCAGACTGTGGAACATCCCGCGGTGTACGCTGAGCTTATGAACCATCCACGCCAGCCCATATCGGATCAGAAAATACAGGGCAAGCATGATTAAAATCACACTTTCATTGTTCACCGGCATTTGAGTGACATGCAGCACATGCCCCACAGACAACAGGGGAACCACCGCTGCCGAGAGAGAAAAGATTTCCTGTCCGGGACGGCCGGTAGGAATGTCCAGGTCAGGGAGCATTCCCCCAATGCCAGTCAGATAGCCCGCCAGAATGGCCTCGGTGGGAGTGAACTTCAACAAAGTTCCAGCCGCCACACCATAGCCCACACCCAGCAGGCTGCTGAAAATTATATGTTCACGAAAAGCGGCCATGCGTCCTCCATGACGCGGTGAGATCGCATTCACTCCACATAGACTGCGTTCCGCCACACGGCGAGTCGTCTCTCATCATCTCGTCAGTCGAAGCCCGAGGCCAAAGCAACTTGCTCCAGCCCAGTCGGAAGGGAACAGGAAAAGTGGACTGGTGCCCTGCCAGGGCTTGGTTTCAGGGGTGTATCATCGCGAAACGTCCTCCGTTGTCGGACATTGCGTTCAGACCTACTCCAATTTTCGGAGTAGACGACGCACGAGAAAAGGATGAATCTGGGGGAAAAGAATCTGGAAGGGAAGGGGGAATTACCGGGAATTTCGAGCGCATTCACTCCGCAGAGACCGCGTTCTGCCGCATGGCGAGCTGTCTTTCACCAATCGAAACGCGTGCTGCGAGAGCAATTTGCTCTATGGCAGTCCAGAAACGGAATGCCGGAGAAGGGGGCTTGTAGCAGAATCCGACAAATCGGATCAAGCAGAGATTAGAAACAGTCCCAAATCGACTTCCCGGCTGCTGGTCAGATCCGTCGCACAGCAGAATTTGCCCCTGTTCTGAGCAGTAAAAAAGGTTCAATTCCGGCGGGGCGGGGCGGATTCGAACAGGTTCAGCACATGACTTGATTGCTCTTGATCGGAAGACTGCAGGCGGGCCTTCAGTTGTGCCAGTGAATGATCGATCCCTCGCTGGCGCGCATTCCAGACATTTTGCCACTGGGTAAATTGCGCAGTATTCTCCGCCAGTAAGGCACGCTGGGTGCTGAATTCCTGTTCAATCCGTTGCAGTTCCTGGGCGACTCCGTTCTCCGTGGGATGCGTCAACATGACCATGATCCGGCTGGAGAAAATCAGACTTCCCGACAGAGAACCCAATCGTCCATAGAGAACCCAATCATCCGTGTGCTGCTTCGATTCCCTGGCAGCGGGACGTCATGTTCTCATTCTGTGGGAGTACCTTGTCATCATCGGTCCAATTCAGAACTGGACATGAGGGACAGGAGAAGATACGGCGACTTTTTCGACGTGTGAAAGTTTGACGGTTGCGAAAACTTTACAACCCGAATAATCCCACCGGTGCCCCATCCTCTTTCGCGCACATCCCCAGGTTAACAGCCTATCGAAGTTCGAGAGGGCGAGGCGCCTACCGACGGAGGCTTCCTACATAGTTTCAAGTTGCTCTGAGCCTGTACCCGCGCAGCTCGTTTCGACTGGTGAAACGCAACGCGCCGCGTGGCGGAATGCGGCCGATGCGGGATGAATGTGCTCTAAGCGAATTTCCACAGGCGGCGATGTCTCTGTTCGCCCATATTACAGATGACTTCAGTGTGGCAGCGGTGATTTCGGGCGGGCGTGTGGAGTCGCCAGGCCAGTGAGTTCGACAAACTCACCATGGCCTCCTGGCTGAGAATTGGCTGGATTGGACGGATTGGATGGACAGCTACCGCAACCCGAACCACATCCGGAAGAAGTTCCCTTCCAGGCGCGCCAGGACCAGCGGCAAACCAACAGGCAGGCCAGAAGAACGAACAGCATCGCAACGGGAGTTTGCCAGTCCATCACACTTCTCCTATCCATTCATGATTGCGGTACCGATCTGGTACGTCAACAGGGCTCCCAGATAGGCGAAAGTTGTCATATAGGTAAATGTGAATACCGGCCACCACCAGCTGTTCGTTTCGCGTCGAATGACCAGTAATGTGGCTGCACATTGCGCACACAGGGCAAAGAACACCATAATGGACAAGGCCACGGGAATCGTGAACAATGGAGTTCCGTCAGGCCAGGTGGCTGCCTGCAACGTGCTTTGCAACTGGGCATCCTTGGCTTCCACGTCTCCCCCCAGGCTGAAGATGGTTCCCATGGTGGCAATGATCACTTCCCGGGCAGGAAAAGAGGCAATGGCCCCCACACCAATTCGCCAGTCCCATCCCAGTAGACGAAAGACCGGTTCCACAGCCTGCCCCATCTGTCCCAGATAGCTTTGACGAATCAGTGCGGCGCTGATGGCGCGCTCTTGTTCCTGAAGTTCGTCCAACTCTGAGCTGGTGGTCCCTTCCGGCAGCGAGCTTTCAATCTGAGCAATCTTGCCCTGCAACTGGTGTTGCCCGGTGTGATCTTCCGGGAAATAACCAGCGGCCCAGATCAGGACGCTGACCACGAAAATCAACGAACCAGCTCGCACCACAAAGGCTTTCGCCCGATCGTAGATTCTGTCGAACACCATTCGCAGACTCGGCCATTTGTAAGCAGGAAGTTCCATCACGAAGGGGGGAGTTTCCCCTTTAAAATAGGTCTTCTTCAGAATCCAGGCGACCGGAATGGCAATGAGCGCTCCCAGCGACTGCATGAAAAACAGGACCAGCCCTTGTAGTTCAATCACCCCGCCAGTCCAGTTTGTCTTGGGAATGAAGGCAGCCACCATCAGGACATAGACCGGTAAACGGGCAGAGCAACTCATTAAAGGAGCCACCAGAATCGTCACCATTCGATCCCGGCGATTCTCAATCACCCGCGTGGCCATCACGCCCGGAATGGCACACGCAAACGAAGACATCAGCGGCAAAAAGGACTTTCCGCTCAGGCCCACTTTGGTCATCAGTTTGTCCATCAGGAACGCGGCCCGTGCCATATACCCGCAGTCTTCCATGATCGAAATAAATGTGAACAACAGCACAATCTGTGGCAGAAACACCAAGACCGAACCAACCCCCGCAATGATCCCATCAACCAGCAAACTTTGCAGCGTGCCGGGCGGAACAACCTCCTGCACCAGTCCGGAAATCTGACCTTGAACAGCTTCCACAAATGTCATTAACGGTTCGGCCCAGGTGTAGATGGCCTGAAAAATCACGAACATCAACACGGCAAAAAACAACAGGCCGGTGAACCAGTGAGTCAACCAGCGATCAATCCGGTCGCTGGTGGTTTCCTGTTGTACGGATTGAGATCGATGGACCACATCCTGCAGTTGCCGGCGAATCCAGTCATAACGGACTTTCGTCTCGACCAGCGGAACCTTGCAGCCCGCTGCCGCCAATCGTGTGCGGGCCTCTCCCAGTACGGTTTGAAACTTCTCTCCCAGCCGCAACGCCCCACGGTGTTCTGCTTCACCATGCACGTCCAACAGTGCCCGCTCGCGCAGGAACTCCGGGGAATCCTTGATCCCTTCCCCTTCCAGCCAGCTTCCCAGTTGCTGAACTTCTTCATAAAACGCTGGAGGAAAAAGCCGTATTGGCGCGACAACGGCCTGCTTGGCTGTCTTCAGAATCGCAGCCCGAACTGCTTCAACCCCTTCCCGCCGATGTGCGGACGTCGTAACGATCTCGGTCCCCAGTCGTTCCCGCAATGCAGGCAGATCGATCTTGATGCCCGCCTGTTCCGCCAGATCCCACATATTCAGGACCAGCAGCACCGGCAGCCCCAGGTCTCGGATCTGGCTGAAGAGATACAAATTCCGTTCGAGATTGGACGCATCCAGAATGCAGACCACCGCATCTGGTCTGCCAATGTCCGCCTGCCGTCCCAGCAGGACCTCCACCGACACCATTTCGTCAGCAGAACGGGCCGCCAGAGAATACGTCCCCGGTAAGTCCACCAGCAAAACCGGCTGACCATCCTCCTGAAACTTCCCCAGCTTCTTTTCCACCGTGACACCAGGAAAATTCCCCACGCGTGCTTTGCCGCCCGTCAACGCATTGAACAACGTGCTCTTGCCGGTATTCGGATTTCCGATCAGAGCAACTGTCAGAACACGTGGTGGATCAGCCACAGGAACAGAAGTGGAAGAGGGCATGAAATCACTAAAGTCAAAAGGGAATCGAAATTATATAGCTGCGATGACTGTTCGGCCCCGACGGCGAATCAGAGAAAACTCTGATCAGGAACGCGGGTTAGGGGCGACTCGCACTCGTTGGGCTTCGCTGCTGCGAAGGGAAATACGATAACCCCGAATCGCGAATTCAATGGGATCTCCCAGCGGAGCAAATCCAATCACGGAGATCTCTTCTCCATCCGTCAGCCCCATTTCCATCAATCGTACAGCAATCCCATCTTCTCCATTCACTTCCAGAATGGTTGCGGAGTCACCAACGGTCTTCAGATCGGCAAGGGTGGGAGAATGTGACATGGGGCGGTGAGACTTCCTTCAAAGCGGCTTCAGGTGACAGGTGGGACGATCAGGAATCAAAACAGATCAGATCAGGAATAAAGCAGAATGGAATGAGGGCGGATAAAACGCATTCATCCCGCATCGGCCGCGCGGCGAGTCTCCTTTCATCAGTTGAAACGCGCGCTGTGTAAGCCCAAGCCAGAGCAATTGGCTCTCGCAGATTCGATTTCGACTAGAATCATCGTTCCGGGTTCGCAACGTAGACTCAAACGATGATTCTGAATTGCCAGAATAAAGGGTTCTCCCCGCTGAATGAGACGCACCAGTTGCCCTGCTCGCAGCCCCATCTCCTCCAGGCGGTGTTGCCAGTCCGTGGGGCCGACAATTTCGACGATCCTCCCGTTCTGGTGTTCGTTCAGAAGTTCAACGGGGACAATTTCTGACATGGCGTACTACTGCTCCGTAGAACAAACCGACTCGACCAGTCTGGTCTATCAGGTGCCCGCGTCGAAAGGGTTTCACTTGATGAAAGACTGAATTGATGAAAGACTGAATGCCGCGAGGCAAGTTCGCGACAAGATTTACAAAAACGCTCTACGCCTCATCGACTCTAAAAATTGGTTCGCCTAAACACAAAAGTCCGACAACGGAGGACGTTTCGTGATGACGCGCCCCAAATCCAAGCCCTGGCACGGCGCCAGATCACATTCACCCCGCATCGACCGATTCATCGTTTCGCCGTCCGCAGCAAAACGATGAATCGCTGGCTCCTCTCTCCGAGTCTCCACTCGTATGACGGACAATACGGAAGTAATACACTCTAGCCAGGAGGCACTCCTCGGGCTCACATCCAGCAGGCACAAGGCCCTCTTCCCGCACAAGATCGCTGACAAAAGCGGAAATCGCATGCCTCAGATACAAGTTGACACGCAGTCTCAATCCTCCCCATTGTAACCCGATACTCCTCCGCTGGGAACCGCGTGACGTCATAAAATCATGCTGACAGAAGAGTGCCGCCGGTACTGGTGGGGGGCGATTCGCTTGAAATTCTATTTTCTGACTTGATAGTGTGATACAAACACACATCTGCAATTGTCGATGCAATGGCTTTCTGATCTGAAGGCTGTTCGGCAGGCAGAAGATC